>OOAW01000009.1_pt1 | contig 299470 bp, 321 predicted proteins | sample 1671861 | NCBI WGS metagenome assembly OOAW01 (sample SAMN06348200, study PRJEB24527) | human gut metagenome | reverse complement strand
CAATCGAGCCTGGTCTGCGTTTTGCAATTCGCGAAGGCGGCCGTACTGTTGGCGCTGGCGTTGTTGCTGCTATCAACGAATAATCTTTAATTAGATCCCGAATGAGGGGCTAATAAAAGCCCCTCATTTACTTATGTTTATTTGCATGGCCCTGCGATGATGTGAGAGGTTGCTTGCCTGCTAGACAGGGAGATTTTCACGGAGTATGTCCGTTCTTAGAAACTGGGCGATTAGGAGGAAAAAATTTAATGTCAAAATCACAGAAAATCAGAATACGCTTAAAAGCGTATGATCACAAAGCGCTTGATCAAAGTGCTGCAAAAATTGTAGAAACTGCGAAACGTACCGGAGCTCAGGTTTCCGGCCCTATTCCGCTTCCTACTGAAAAAAATATCTATACGATTCTGCGTTCCCCTCATGTAAACAAGGATTCTCGTGAACAATTCGAGATGCGTACCCACAAAAGACTTGTAGACATTCTGGAACCGACTGCGAAGACCGTTGATGCGTTGATGCGTCTTGACCTTCCTGCCGGCGTAGATATCGAGATTAAACTGTAAGGAGGAGGTGCAATAATGGCTAAAGGAATCTTAGGCAAGAAAATTGGTATGACCCAAATTTTTGAAGCTGACGGCAGATTGATCCCTGTTACTGTTGTAGAAGCAGGACCTTGTGTTGTTGTTCAAAATAAAACCGAAGAAACAGACGGTTATAATGCTGTTCAACTTGGCTTTGGTGAAATTAAAGAAAAACATATGACCAGACCAATGAAAGGCCATTTTGACAAAGCCGGCGTAACTCCGGTTAAATTTGTCAAAGAATTGCGGTTGTCTGCTCCTTCTGAATATACAGTCGGCCAACAAATCACTGCTGACATTTTTGCTGCTGGAGAACTGATTGATGCAACCGGTATTTCCCGCGGTAAAGGCTTTGCAGGCACTATTAAGCGCCACAATTTCGCTCGTGGTCCTATGAAGCACGGTTCCAAATCCCATCGTGAACCTGGTTCCATGGGTCCTATGCATTCCGGTCCTGGCGGTAGAGTTATCAAAGGCAAAAAATTGCCTGGCCGTATGGGTAATGCACAAGTAACTGTTCAACGTTTGACTGTTGCTAAAGTTGATGTTGAACGTAATCTTATTTTGGTCAAAGGCTCCATTCCTGGTGCCGCTGGTTCTTTTGTTGTAATCAAAGAAACAGTAAAACCTAATAAATAAGAGCGTAAGCGAAAGAAAGGAGGATGCTTCTAATGCCGAAGTTATCAGTATATAACATCTCCGGTCAAGCTACCGGTGAAGAAATAGAATTGAATGATCTCGTGTTTGGCGTTGAATTTAATGAAGCTGTTGTACATCAAGCAATTGTTATGCAACAGGCTGCTGAACGTCAAGGCACTTCTGCTACCAAAACCCGCGGTATGGTTCGCGGCGGCGGTCGTAAACCGTGGAGACAAAAAGGCACCGGCCGCGCTCGCAGCGGTTCTACCCGTTCTCCGATTTGGGTAGGTGGTGGTACCACTTTTGGTCCCCAACCTCGCAGTTATGCGAAAAAAATGCCCCGTAAAGCTCGTCGTTTGGCAATTCGTTGTGCATTGTCTGCAAAAGTTGCTGCCGGTGAACTTATCGTTGTTGAGGGCTTGAGCTTTGATTCTCCTAAAACTAAAAATGTTGTAACTATGCTGTCTGCTTTTGATGCAGCTGATAAAAAGGCTTTACTCATCACTGACGGTTCTAATGAAAATGTTGAGCTGTCTTCACGCAACATTTCGAAAGTCACTGCACTTTCCAACGGTTGCCTGAACTGCTTTGATCTGCTTCATAACAATAAAGTGTTCTTAGCAAAAGACGCTGTAGCTAAAATTGAGGAGGTGCTCGCATAATGGCTGCTAACCCTCGCGATATTTTACTCCGTCCGATCATTACTGAAAAAACTTCCGTAATGCTTCAAGACAACAAATACACTTTCCAAGTTCCTTTGACTGCCAACAAAGTGGAAATCCGCCAGGCAGTTGAACAAATTTTCAAAGTAAAAGTGTTAAACGTAAATACTGTACGCGTATTTGGCAAAACCAAACGCATGGGTAAATACGTTGGCAAACGTTCCGATTATAAGAAAGCAATCGTGAAACTTGCTGAAGGCAATACGATTCCCCTTTTCGAAGGAATGTAATTTGACGTAATAAGGAGGCAAATTAAATGGCTATTAAAAGCTTTAATCCGTATTCTCCTTCGAGACGCTTCATTACAGTGTCTACCTTCGAAGAGATTACAACTGATAAGCCTTACCGTCCGCTGGTTGAAAAACTGCAAAAACATGCAGGTCGTAATAACACCGGCAAAATGACTGTTCGTCATCAAGGTGGCGGTAATAAAAGACAATATCGTATCATCGATTTTAAACGCAATAAAGACGGTGTTCCGGCTCGTGTTGCTACCATCGAATACGATCCTAACCGTAATGCACGTATCGCTTTAGTAAACTATGCTGATGGCGAAAAACGTTATATCCTCGCTCCTTTAGACCTTAAAGTAGGCGATGTTATCGAAAGCGGACCTGATGCTGATATCAAAATCGGCAACTGCCTGCCTTTGAAAAATATGCCGCTTGGTACTATGGTTCACAATGTTGAGCTTAAAATTGGCAAAGGCGGTCAAATTGCCCGCGGTGCTGGTACTTCTGCTCAGTTGATGGCTAAAGAAGGCGATTATGCTCTGCTTCGTCTCCCTTCCGGTGAGATCCGTAAAGTGCATATCAACTGCCGCGCCACTATTGGCCAAGTTGGCAATATCGACGCTGAAAATATCTGCATCGGTAAAGCAGGCCGTTCTCGTTGGCTCGGTATTCGCCCGGCTAACCGCGGTGTTGTAATGAACCCGAATGACCATCCGCATGGTGGTGGTGAAGGTCATTCTCCTGTTGGCCGTAAACGTCCTGTTACTCCTTGGGGTAAATGTGCATTTGGTACTCGTACCCGCAAAGAGAAAAAAGCTTCTAGCAAATTAATCGTAAAACGTAGAACGAAATAATTATAAGGATAGAGAAAGGAGGCTAACCTAGTGTCCAGATCAATCAAAAAAGGACCGTATGTCCATGCAAGTCTTCAAAAGAAGATTGAAGCGCTGAACGCTTCTAACGATAAAAAAGTCGTAAAAACATGGTCTCGCAGCTCCACTATTCTTCCGGATTTCTTGGGCCATACTATTGCTGTCCATGATGGACGTAAACATGTGCCTGTATTTATCACTGAAGATATGGTAGGCCACAAACTAGGAGAATTTGCTCCTACGCGTACTTATAAAGGCCATGCCGATAAGAGTACATCTTTAAAATAAGGGGAAAGGGGGCAAAATAACATGGAAGCAAAAGCTATTGCAAGATATGTTCGCATCGCGCCGCGCAAGTTGCGTATCGTGATTGATCTTATCCGCGGCAAAGCTGTGGGTGAAGCATTCGCGATCCTCAAACATACCCCTAAGGTTGGTTCTGAGGTTATCGAAAAGGTACTGCGCAGTGCAGTTGCAAACGCTGAACATAACTATGATATGAATGTGGATAATCTGATCGTATCTTCCTGCTTTATAGATCAAGGTCCGACCATGAAAAGAATCCATCCGCGTTCCCGTGGGCAAGCGTTCAAAATCTTAAAACGTTCTAGCCACGTAACAGTTGCTGTTAAAGAAAAATAATATCCCGGAAAAAGGAGGGAAAAGATAGTGGGTCAAAAAGTTAATCCGCATGGTCTCCGCGTAGGTATTATCAAAGATTGGGATTCCAAATGGTATGCTGACAAAGACTATGAGAAATTCTTATTAGAAGATATTAAAATTCGTGAATTCATTAAAGAAAAACTGTTCTTGTCCGGTATCTCTAAAGTAGAAATCGAACGCGCTTCGAATAGAGCCCGCATCTCTATCCATACTGCTAAACCTGGTATGGTAATCGGTCGTCAGGGCAGCAACATTGAATTGCTGAAAAACGACTTGAAAAAAATGACCGACAGCGTAATTGATATCAACATTGTTGAGGTAAAAACCCCGGATATGGACGCAACTTTGGTTGCAGAGAACATTGCATCTCAATTGGAACGCCGTATCGCTTTCCGCCGTGCAATGAAACAATGTGTTGGCCGTACCATGCGCATGGGCGCTAAAGGTATTAAAGTTCAGGTTGGCGGTCGTCTGGGCGGTGCTGAAATCGCTCGCAGCGAAAGCTATCGTGAAGGCAGCATTCCTCTGCATACTCTGCGTGCTGATATTGATTATGGCACAGCAGAAGCTCATACCACTTATGGCCGTATCGGCGTAAAGGTATGGATTTACAAAGGTGAAGTCCTTCCTGAAAGCAAAGAAGTAGCGCAAGCTGCTCCGGTGAAGGAGGCATAAACTAATGTTATTACCGAAGAGAGTTAAACATCGTAAACAACATAGAGGCCGTATGACTGGTCGTGCAATGCGCGGTAACAAAATCGCTCATGGCGAGTATGGCTTGGTAGCATTGGAACCCGCATGGATCACCAATCGTCAAATCGAAGCAGCTCGTATCGCAATGACACGTTATATTAAACGTGGCGGTCAAGTATGGATTCAAATTTTCCCGGACAAACCGATCACTGCAAAACCGGCTGAAACTCGTATGGGTAGTGGTAAAGGTTCACCTGAATATTGGGTAGCAGTAGTTAAACCCGGTCGTGTTATGTTCGAAATGAACGGAGTTAGCGAAGAGATCGCTAAAGAAGCTATGCGTCTTGCTAGCCACAAATTGCCTATTAAATGCAAATTTGTGACCCGCGCACAGCAAGAAGCCGAAGCTGCCGCACAAGAAAAGGGTGGTGAAGCTTAATGAAAACAACAGAAATTCGTGAAATGTCTGCTTCCGAGTTAGACAGCAAATTGGCTGGTTTGAAAGAAGAACTCTTCAACCTGCGTTTTCAAATGGCAACCGGACAATGTGAGAATCCGATGAAAATTCGCGAAGTCAAAAAGTCTATTGCCCGCATCAAGACCATTCAGCGTCAACGCGAGTTAAATGCCTGAGTGTGTTTGAAGTATGAAGAAGGAGGAAACAGTCGTGACCGAAGAAAGAAACGCACGTGTTACCCGTATCGGTAAAGTAGTAAGCGACAAAATGCAGAAAACTGTTGTAGTTGCTATTGAGCGTTTTGTTCAACATCCGCTTTACAAAAAAGGTGTAAAACATACTATCAAATTCAAAGCTCATGATGAAAATAACGAAGCGCATATTGGCGACGTAGTTCAAATTATGCAAACTCGTCCGCTTTCCAAAGATAAATGCTGGCGTGTTATTGAAATTTTAGAGCGTGCAAAATAAGATATTGCCGATCGGATAAATTGGCAAGGGAGGGAAAACCATGATACAACAACAAACCATTCTTAATGTTGGTGACAATACTGGCGCTAAGAAAGTTATGTGCATTCGCGTATTGGGCGGTTCTTACCGTAAATATGCTAACATTGGTGACGTTATCGTATGCGCTGTTAAAGATGCATCACCCGGTGGCGTTGTAAAAAAAGGTGACGTAGTAAAAGCAGTTGTTGTTCGTTCTGCAAAGGGCGTTCGTCGTCCGGACGGTTCTTATATCCGCTTCGACGAAAACGCAGCAGTTGTAATTAAAGATGATAAGAGCCCGCGCGGCACCCGTATTTTCGGGCCTGTTGCTCGTGAACTTCGCGATAAAGATTTCATGAAAATCATTTCTCTGGCACCGGAAGTGCTGTAAGAAATCTGATAATGCACATAAGGAGGTGTTCCTGAAATGACTGCAGCAATCAAAATGCATGTAAAAAAAGGCGATACCGTTTTGGTTTTGTCCGGCAAAGATAAAGGCAAAGAAGGAAAGATCATTGAAGCTCTGCCTAAAAAAGCTAAAGTAGTCGTTGAAGGCGTAAATAAAGTAAAACGCCATACAAAACCGTCTCAGGCTAATCCCCAAGGCGGCATCATTACTAAAGAAGCTGCTATTGCTTCTTCCAAAGTAATGTTAGTATGCCCGGCTTGTAAAAAAGCTACTCGTATTAAAAAGACCGCAGTTTCTGGCAGCTTCGTAAGAACCTGCAAAAAATGCGGCGAAGTAATTGATAAATAAGATTCCGGGAAAGGAGGAAATTTTGAATGGCAAAAACAAGATTGCAAGAAAAGTATTTGTCCGAAGCTGTTAAAGGCATGATGGATAAATTCAACTATAAAAATGTTATGGAAATCCCTAAAATCGAAAAAGTTGTCATCAATATGGGTATCGGTGAAGCTGTAGCTAACAGCAAGGCATTAGATTCTGCTGTTGCAGATCTGACTTTGATCGCTGGTCAAAGACCAGTCATCACTAAAGCTAAAAAATCCATTGCAGCTTTTAAATTGCGTCAAGGGATGCCGATCGGTACCAAAGTTACCCTGCGCGGTGACCGCATGTATTACTTCCTTGATAAGTTGATGAACATTGCTCTTCCGCGTGTACGCGATTTTCGCGGCGTAAATCCCACCGCTTTTGACGGCCGTGGCAACTACGCATTGGGCATGAAAGAACAATTGATTTTCCCGGAAATTGAATATGATAAGATCGATAAAGTCCGTGGAATGGATATCATCATTGTTACTACCGCTAAGACTGACGAGGAAGCCAGAGAATTACTCAGACTCCTCGGAATGCCGTTCAGCGCATAAGTGAGGAGGGAATACCTTGGCTAAAAAAGCCCTGATTGAAAAATGGAAAAATGAGCCGAAATTTGAAGTTCGCCGTTATAATCGCTGCAAGGTTTGCGGCAGACCACATGGCTATATGCGTAAATTCGGTCTCTGCCGTATCTGCTTCCGTGAATACAGCTACCAAGGCGCTATTCCGGGAGTAACCAAAGCTAGCTGGTAAAACAGCAAATTAGGAAGGAGGGTATTTAAGTATGGTAATGACTGACCCGATTGCCGATATGCTTACCCGTATTCGTAACGCAAACTCGGTTCATCACGATAAAGTTGAAATCCCCGGCTCCAAAATCAAAGTAGCTATTGCTGAGATTTTGAAAGCTGAAGGTTTCATTAAAGATTTTGAAGTAATTGCCGATAGCAAACAAAATGTTATCCGCGTCAGCCTGAAATACGGTGCTAATAAGGAAAAAGTTATTTCCGGTATCAAACGTATTTCTAAGCCCGGCTTGAGAGTATACTCTCAAAAAGATCAGCTGCCCAGAGTCCTCGGTGGTCTCGGTATCGCAGTGATCTCCACTTCTCAAGGCCTGATGACCGATAAAGCTGCCCGTAAGGCTGGTCTCGGTGGAGAAGTGCTGGCATACGTCTGGTAATACTTGAAAGATAGGAGGTGCTCATAAGTGTCTAGAATTGGTAAACAACCAATTACTGTACCCGCTAACGTTACAGTTACTATTGAAAATAATTTGGTTACCGTTAAAGGTCCCAAAGGCGAATTATCTCGCCAAATCAATAAAGATATGAAATTGACTCTGGAAAACGGCGTACTGACTGTTGAACGTCCGAGTGATGAAAAAACTCATCGTTCCATGCACGGTCTTTCCCGTACTCTGATCAACAACATGGTTGTCGGTGTAACCACCGGTTTCAGCAAATCTTTAGAAATTGCCGGTGTCGGCTATCGTGCCGCTAAACAAGGCAATAACATCAACTTTACTCTCGGGTTCTCTCATCCGGTAGTAAAAGAGCCGCCTGCAGGTATTACTTTTGAAGTTCCGGCTCCTAACAAAATCGTTGTCAGCGGCGCAGACAAAGAAAAAGTCGGCGCAGTTGCAGCTGAAATCCGCACTCTGCGTCCGCCTGAACCCTATAAAGGCAAAGGTATTCGTTATGAAGGCGAATACGTTCGTCGTAAGATGGGTAAAGCTGGCGCTAAAGGCAAGAAGTAATTTCTAAAAGAAGGGAGTGAAACTCTTGCTTAACAGAGTTGATAAAAATGAGAAACGTCAAAAACGTCATCTCCGTTCTCGTCAATATATTATCGGTACGGCAGAAAAACCTCGTTTGAATGTATATCGTTCCTTGTCCAATATTTATGCACAAGTGATTAACGATGTAACAGGCGAAACGATTGTTGCTGCCAGCACTGTTGAGAAAGACTTGAAAGCTAACTACGGCGGCAATACTGAAGCTGCTAAAGCAGTTGGCAAGGCTATTGCTGAAAAAGCTTTGGCTAAAGGAATTAAAGAAGTTGTATTTGATCGTGGCGGTTACCTGTACACCGGTCGTGTTGCTGCACTGGCAGACGCGGCTCGTGAAGCTGGACTGCAATTCTAATAGAAGGAGGAATAAAAGTGGCGAATTTCGAAAAACAAGAAAGCGACTTAAAAGAGAAAGTCGTATTCATCAACCGCGTTGCAAAGGTTGTTAAAGGCGGACGTCGTTTCTCCTTCTCCGCACTCGTTGTAGTTGGTGACGAAAACGGTCATGTTGGTATGGGCCTTGGTAAAGCTGCCGAAGTTCCGGAAGCTATCCGCAAAGGCGTTGAAGATGCTAAAAAGAACCTGATTACTGTTCCTATGGTTGGCACTTCCATTCCTCATGAAATCATTGGTGTGTTCGGCGCAGGCCGTGTGTTCTTGAAACCGGCTGCAGAAGGTACCGGCGTTATTGCCGGCGGCCCTGTTCGTGCCGTACTTGAATTGGCAGGCGTACGTGATATCTTGACCAAATGTCAAGGTTCTAATAACCCTAACAATGTTGTTCGTGCAACTTTGGAAGGTTTAAAATCCCTGAAAAGTGCTGAAGCTGTTGCAGCTCTGCGCGGAAAAACCGTACAAGAATTACTTGGCTAAGGAGGTAGCATGATGGAACAAGTTAAAATCACGCTGACCCGTAGCTTGATCGGTTACCCGCAGGATCAACGCGCAACCGTAAAGGCTCTGGGCTTAGGAAAAATCAATTCTACTGTTGTTAAAAACGACACCCCGACTATTCGCGGTATGATTCACAAAGTTGAACATCTTGTGAAAGTTGAAAAAGTTGAAGCTTAAAACAAGGAGGTGTGCTACAGATGAATTTGCATGAATTATCTCCCGCTCCGGGATCTAAAAGAGCCTCCGTTCGCGTTGGCCGTGGTCTCGGTTCCGGACTTGGTAAAACATCTGGCAAAGGTCAAAAAGGACAAAAATCCCGCTCCGGCGGCGTAAAACGTCCTGGTTTTGAAGGTGGTCAAAAACCTTTGTATCTGCGTTTGCCTAAACGTGGATTCTATAATAGATTTGGCATGAATTATGTCGAAATCAATGTTGGTAGTCTCAATTGCTTTGAAGACGGCACAGTAGTTGAACCTGTAATGCTGATCGAACACGGAATGATCAAAAACATTCGTGATGGTGTTCGTATCCTCGGCAACGGCGAGCTTACTAAAAAGCTCACGGTTCAAGCTATGGGTTTCAGCAAATCTGCTGAAGAAAAAATTATTGCTGCCGGCGGAAAAGTAGAGGTGATCTAAGTGTTCGCAGCCCTCGCTAATATTTTCAGAATTACGGAACTCAGGCAAAAAGTTGTATTTACTCTCGCCATGTTCATCGTTTTTCGGGCTGGAACACATATCCCTGTTCCTGGCGTTAACGTAGCCATGATCGAGCAGCTTTTCCAAAGCGGTAATTTGTTTGGCCTGCTTGATATGTTCTCCGGCGGCGCCTTGAGCAAATTCTCAATTTTTGCTATGAGTATTACTCCATATATCAATGCGTCCATTATCCTTCAATTATTAAAGGTCGTTGTTCCTACATTAGAACAATGGTCCAAAGAAGGTGTGGAAGGTCAGAAAAAGGTTACTCAGCTGACTCGCGGCGGTACAGTTCTGCTTGGTTTTATCCAGGCTTTAGGTATGGCTTATGGTCTGAGATCAGCAATCAATAACCCCGGGATCATGTCGATTCTGTTGATTGCGATCAGTTTAACTGCTGGTACGGTATTTTTGATGTGGATCGGTGAACAGATTACGTCTAAAGGTATTGGTAACGGTATCTCGCTGATCATCTTTGCTGGTATCGTTTCCAGACTTCCTGATGGAATGCATGTTATTTTCCAATATCTGCAAGCCGGCACGGTTAACATTCTGAACGTGATTTTGTTCGCGGTGATAGCTTTGGCGATGATTGTCTTTGTTGTAGCGATCTCTCAAGGTATTCGCAAAATCCCGGTTCAATATGCAAAACGTGTTGTTGGCCGTAAAATGTACGGTGGTCACACCAGCTACATTCCTTTAAAGGTCAACCAGGCAGGCGTAATTCCGATCATCTTTGCATCCTCCGTGCTGATGTTTCCGGTTACGATTGGCCAGTTTGTAGACATTTCTTGGGTAAAAACTGTTGCAGGCTGGTTTGCATGGGGTACTCCTCTTCAAACTACTTTGTATGTATTGATGATTTTATTCTTCACTTACTTCTATACCGCAGTAAGCGTGAATATAGCTGAAATGTCGGATAATATCAAAAAATATGGCGGTTTTATTCCCGGACTGCGTCCTGGCAAACCGACAACTGATTACTTGGATAAAATCATGTCCAGAATCACTCTGGCCGGCGCAATCTTTCTCGCATTGATTGCTCTGATGCCGAATGTTGTTGGTTGGATCACCGGTATAGAGGGTATCTATTTCGGTGGTACGGCCCTTTTGATCGTAGTCGGTGTTGCATTGGATACAATGAAACAAGTAGAGTCTTTGGTTTTGATGCGTCATTACCAGGGCTTTATGAAATAGGAGGAAGATTAGAATGTATATTCTTTTGATGGGACCTCCGGGTGCCGGTAAAGGCACTCAAGCAGAAAAACTCATTGCTGAATACAAAATTCCGCATATCTCTACTGGTGATATGTTCCGTGCAGCTGTTAAGCAAGGCACAGAATTAGGTAAAGAGGCAAAAAGATACATGGACGCCGGTGGCCTCGTGCCCGACGTCGTTACCATCGGTATTGTTCGGGAAGGCTTAGCCAAACCTGAATGTGCCAATGGATTTATCTTGGATGGATTTCCAAGAACCGAAGAGCAGGCTGTTGCCCTCGACGGCATTTTAACTGATCTGGGCATTAAATTGACCGGTGTGGTTAATATCGTAGTTCCTGACGCTGAGCTTGTAGGCAGGGTCACCGGCAGACGTATCTGCAAGGCCTGCGGCGCTACATATCATGTAGAATACAATCCCAGTAAGGTGGAAGGTATGTGCGATAAATGCGGCGGCGCGTTGTATCAACGTGACGACGATAAAGAAGAAACTGTAAAAAATCGTTTGCATGCATATCATTCGCAAACGGAACCGTTGATCGAGTACTACAAAAAACAAGGCGTATATCATGAAATCGATGGCCTGCAGGAAATCGGCAAAGTTTACGCTGATGTTAAAGCTAGTCTCGGGGCGCTGAAGTAAGGAGGTAAAACGCTGTGTCCAAACAAGACGTAATTGAAGTTGAAGGCACAATCTTAGAATCCCTACCGAACGCCATGTTCCAAGTTAAATTGGAAAACGGTCATGTGATTCTGGCACACATATCCGGTAAGATACGTATGAACTTCATCAAAATTTTGCCTGGCGATAGGGTTACTGTCGAGCTTACTCCGTACGATTTAAGTCGTGGAAGAATTACTTATCGGTTCAAATAACCAAAGACAGGCAAGAGGAGGTTTAAAATATGAAAGTCAGACCGTCTGTTAAACCAATATGTGAAAAATGCAAAGTCATTAAACGCAAAGGCCATGTAATGGTAATTTGCGAAAACCCGAAACATAAACAAAAACAAGGCTAAGAAGGAGGTGCAGCGTTAATGGCACGTATTGCTGGTGTCGATTTACCTAGAGACAAACGTATTGAATACGCACTGCCGTACATTTATGGCATCGGTCTTACCCTGTCTCGTGAGATCCTGAGCAAAACCGGTATCAACCCTGATACCCGCGTTCGCGATCTGACAGAGGAAGAAGTTGCAAAACTTCGTGAAACTATCGATGGTGATTATAAAGTAGAAGGTGACCTCCGCCGTGAGGAATCCCTCAATATAAAACGCCTGATTGAAATTGGTAGCTATCGCGGCCGCAGACATCGTATGGGCTTGCCCGTTCGTGGTCAAAATACCAAAAACAATGCTCGTACTCGCAAAGGTCCGAAACGTACTATTGCAGGTAAGAAGAAATAATCAGTGAGGGAGGGATAAACGAGTGGCTGGTAAAAAAGTTGTTCGCAACAAAAAGAAAGTAAGTAAAAATATCGAAAGTGGCGTAGCTCATATTCGTTCCACTTTCAATAATACTATCGTTACTATTGCCGATATGAACGGTAATGTACTCAGCTGGGCATCTGCCGGCGGCTTAGGCTTCCGCGGTTCCCGTAAAAGCACTCCGTTTGCTGCTCAGATGGCTGCTGAAGAAGCAACTAAAGCTGCAATGGAACATGGCTTGAAACAAGTTGAAGTATTCGTTAAAGGCCCCGGCGCTGGTCGTGAAGCAGCTATTCGTGCTCTTCAGGCTGCAGGTCTCGAAGTTAACTCCATTAAAGACGTTACTCCGATTCCTCACAACGGCTGCCGTCCGCCGAAACGTAGAAGAGTTTAATTTATTGGAGGTGTACCCGCTAAATGGCAAGATATACTGAGGCTGTATGCCGTCAATGCCGTCGTGAAGGCGCAAAACTGTTTCTTAAAGGTGACAGATGCTACAGCGACAAATGCGCTTTTGCTGTTCGCTCCTATGCTCCTGGTCAGCATGGTCAAGCACGCAAAAAAGTATCTGAGTACGGTATTCAGTTACGTGAAAAACAAAAAGCACGCCGTATTTACGGTATGTTAGAACGTCAATTCCATAATACCTTCGTTAAAGCCGAAAAACAAAAAGGTATTACAGGTGAAAACCTGCTCGTTCTTCTGGAAAGAAGAATGGACAATGTAGTTTACCGTCTTGGCCTGGCCGATAGCCGCAGCCAAGCTCGTCAATTGGTAACTCATGGTCATATCGCTGTTAACGGCAAACGTCTTGATATCGCTTCCGCTTTGGTAAAAGCCGGCGACGTTATCAGCGTTATGGAAAACAGCCGTGGTAAAGAATACTTCAAAGGTATGGCTGAAACCCTGGCTTCCAAAACTACTCCTGCTTGGCTCGTTCTCGATGCTCAAAGCTTGAGCGGTAAAGTTGATCGTTTCCCGACCCGTGAGGAAATCGATGTTCCTATCGAAGAACATCTCATCGTTGAGTTGTACTCTAAATAATTAGTTGAACATCTGCCACCCAACATTAGGCGTATTGTGGTAATACGCACGAGAAGGAGGCTTTCCGCATGATCGAAATAGAAAAACCTAAAATGGTCACCGCTGAGATCAGCGATGACGGCCGTTATGGCAAATTTGTATGGGAACCGTTGGAAAGAGGATACGGTATCACGCTGGGCAACAGCCTTCGCAGAGTATTGCTTTCTTCTTTACCCGGTGCTGCGGTTACAGCTGTTAAAATTGACGGCGTGCTGCACGAATTCTCTACAATTCCAGGCGTAAGAGAAGATGTTGCGGATATTATCCTCAACATCAAGGCTCTTTGCCTTAAAGTGAGCAGTGAAGAACCAAAAACTTTACGTATCGAATGCAGCGGTGAGCAAGAAGTTACTGCAGCAGACATCCTTGTTGATGCCGACGTAGAGATTTTGAATCCTGAGCTGCATATTGCTACCTTGGACAAAGATGCGAAACTCAATATGGAGATTGCCATCGACAAGGGGCTGGGCTATGTTCCTGCTGATAAGAACAAACGCCCTGATCAACCGATTGGTATGATTCCTGTGGATTCCATTTATTCTCCGATTACGAGAGTAAAATTTGGCGTTACCGATACTCGTGTTGGTAACGTTACCAATTATGACAAGCTGACTTTGGAAGTTTGGACAGACGGAAGCGTTGAGCCGGACGAAGCAATCAGCATGGCATCCAGTATCATGATTGATTACCTGAAGTTGTTCCAAACCGGTACCGCTGCTTCCAGCAGTATGGTCACCGTAGTTGGCAGTTCTGAGACCGCTCCGGTCGAGGAGCCTGTCCAAGCAGGTCCTGGTTCCGTTTCCATCGACGATCTTGATTTGTCCGTACGTTCCAACAACTGCTTGAGACGTGCCGGCATCAATACTGTCGATGAACTGGTTCAAAAGACCGAAGAAGACATGATGAAAGTACGTAACTTAGGTCGTAAATCCCTCGATGAGGTTAAGAAAAAATTAGCCGATTTGGGACTGGCTTTACGCAATAGTGACGAAGAATAAGAAGGGGGTCGGAAACGAATGGCATACAGAAAACTGGGCCGTAATTCCAGCAACCGTAAAGCTTTGTTTCGCAGCATTTTGAGCTCCTTCATCAAACACGAGAGAATTGAAACTACTGTGACTAAAGCTAAGGAAGTTAGCAGCCATGTAGCCAAATTGATTACTTTGGCAAAACAAGGCGACTTGCATGCCCGTCGTCAAGTTCTTGCAGTTCTCGTCGATGAAGAAGCTACCAGAAAGCTTTTTGATGAAATCGCTCCGAAATATGCAGAAAGACAAGGCGGCTTTACTCGTATTTACAGAGTAGGTCCTCGTCGCGGTGACGCTGCTGAAATGGCAATTATCGAGCTTGTTTAAGAATAAGCATGAAAACCAGGAACTTTTGTTCCTGGTTTTTTTATTATTGTTAGTGGGAAATTCCCAAAGGGACACAGTTAATTCACAAGTGGCATTAGCAATACAGGATAAAAAAGATGTATAATAATTATATGAGAAAAAGTTAGAAATATGTGAGGAATAATTTATGAAGGTAAATGAAGAAAATCCACTTGGAAGTGAAAAAATAAGCAGACTTTTACATGATTTTGCTTTGCCAAGTATTATAGCTATGCTGGTAGGAGCCTTATATAATATTGTTGATCAGTTTTTTATCGGGCGCAGCGTTGGGATGTACGGTAATGCGGCTACTAATGTCGCTTTGCCGTTAACTACGGTATGTACTGCGTTAGGGCTGCTTTTTGGCGTTGGCGGTGCGTCTAATTTCAATTTGAAACTTGGGGCAGGTAAACGCGAGGAAGCGGCTAAATATATTGGTAATGCCATAACGCTGCTTGTTGGCAGTGGTGTGGTGCTGGCGGTATTTGTACTGGTATTTTTAAAACCTTTGATGATCGCTTTTGGCGCAACAGATATTGTTTTAAAATATGCGCTTATTTTTGCGGGAATCAATTGTCTGGGTTTCCCGTTTTTGATTTTGGGGACGGGGGGCAGCACTTTAGTGCGCGCTGACGGCAGTCCTAAGTATTCAATGATTTGTATGCTGACCGGCGCTTTTATCAATCTGATTCTCAATCCGCTGTTTGTTTTTGTAATGGATTGGGGTATTGCCGGCTCAGCATCTGCAACTGTTATCGGGCAAGTTGTGTCGGGGCTTATGGTCGCTGGATATTTAAGAAAGTTCAAGACTTTGCCGTTGTCTAAAAACGATTTGCTGCCAAACTGGGAACGTTCCCGTTTGATCTCGGCACTTGGCGCTGCCAGCTGTTTTAATCAATTTGCGATTATGGTAGTGCAAATAACATTAAACAATACTTTGACTCATTATGGCGCAGATTCAATATACGGCAGTGAGATACCTCTGGCCTGCTCAGGGATCATTACGAAAGTAAATATGATTTATTTTTCAATCATTATTGGGTTGTCACAGGGGCTGCAGCCAATAGTCAGTTTTAATTACGGCGCAAAAAAATACGGACGTGTTATAGAAGCTTACCGCTTAACGCTGCTGATAGGAACGGTAGTATCCATTATTGCTTTTGCCTGTTTTCAGCTTTTCCCGCGGCAGATCATTGGTTTCTTCGGTGAAGGATCAGAAGCTTATTATCAATTTGCGGAGGAATATTTCAGAATTTATTTGTTCTTCACCTTTTTAGATTGTATCCAGCCGATTTCTTCCAATTTTTTTACGTCCATTGGTAAAGCAACTAAAGGTATCATTCTTTCCCTGACCAGGCAGATTATTTTTTTACTGCCTCTGATTGTCATACTACCTTTGTTTTATGGTATTAACGGCGTTATGTATGCAGGTATGACAGCGGATTTTGCGGCTGCTGTCCTGGCCGCATATTTAGGCTGGCGTGAAGTACAGCTGATGCGCAGCTGGATGAAAGCTGATAAATAATAAGAAAATCATCTTTTATTGGAAGGATTAAAAATGGAGAAAGAATTGAAAATCAAAATGTATTCTTTCACACTGGATTGCATAAACCCTTATGCGTTGGCTAAATTCTATGCAGAGCTGCTAAATTGGGAAATCCCTTTTTATGATGAGAACTGGGCCTGTATAGGAGTACCTGGAATGTCCCAGGGAGCTTATCCGGGAATACTTTTTCAGCGAAATCCAGAGTACTGTCCGCCTGTGTGGCCGGAAGAACCGGGAGTACAGCAGCAGATGGCGCATTTGGACTTTGCAGTCAATGATTTGGAAGAAGCGGTTCAGCATGCGATTAACTGCGGAGCAACAATGGCAGCTGAACAGTTTTCTGAAGAATGGCGTGTGATGTTTGATCCTGCAGGGCATCCTTTTTGTCTGTGCCGTATGAAAGCAATTTTTGAAAGCGAAAAATTTGCTTTGCTATAGAATTGAAAGATACTTCTGAGAAATTCTTTTTATACATATGGATATCAGTATTAATTTATGGAAGCTGCGGTAAAGTAAAAATAGCCTTGTTTCAAATGTTGCAGCTGCAAATTCGAGAATAAGAAAGTTTGAAAATAAGATCCGGACTGTTCCGGGTCTTATTTTTGTAAAGTTAACCAAGTGTGCTGGAAGCGGTTGACGTACCTGGGCTGGAATAATATAATATAAAGGTACTGAATTAAGCGGAGGTTTGCCATGCAAACTATAATTGAAGTAAAAAATTTAACACATGTTTATACAGACAGTGAAAATAAAGAAATAAAGGCTTTGGATGGGATCAATTTAGAAATAAGACAAGGTGAATTTGTTGCTGTTATTGGTGCCAATGGCAGTGGTAAAAGTACTTTAGCGCGTCATTTTAACGCTTTGCAGAGGCCAAGTGAAGGTGTGTGCCTGATCGAGGGTATGGATACTACGGTAGAAGAAAATCTTTGGGATATTCGCCAGCATGTGGGGATGGTGTTTCAAAATCCTGATAATCAGATCGTGGCGGCAATTGTCGAGGAAGACGTTGCCTTTGGACCGGAAAATATAGGGGTGCCGACGGCAGAAATAAGAACAAGAGTGGATGCTGCGCTGGCGGCAGTAGGTATGAGTGATTATGCCAAGCATGCTCCGCATCTGCTTTCCGGCGGTCAAAAACAGCGCGTGGCGATCGCAGGTGTTTTAGCATTGGAACCCAAGTGTATTGTTTTAGATGAACCGACGGCTATGCTCGATCCACAGGGACGCAAAGAAATAGTAACTACTGTCAAAAAATTGAACCGGGAAAAAGGCATTACCGTGGTTTATATAACTCATTATATGGAAGAGGCGCTGCAGGCTGACCGAATCATTGTTATGGGAGAGGGCAAGCTCAAAATGCAGGGGACGCCGAAAGAAGTGTTCAGTCATGTACGAGAGTTATATGCTTTAGGCTTAGAAGCGCCTTTAGCTGCTAAAATTGCCGATGATTTGCGGCAAAGCGGTCTGAATTTACAGCAGGGAATTATTACAAATGAGGAGTTGGCTGAAAGCATATGCCGATAACATTAGAAAACGTAGAATTTACATATATGGCCAAAACACCCTACGAACGCAAAGCGCTGCAAGGTGTTTCGCTGACTGTGGACAAAGGGGAGTTTGTTGCTGTGATCGGGCATACCGGCAGCGGAAAATCGACTTTAGTGCAGCATCTGAATGGTCTTTTAAAACCGTCGGCAGGTAAAGTAACGATTGATGGACTGGATATCAGCGGCAAAGGTGAAGCCGTAAAAAAAGCAAGACACCAGGTTGGTATGGTTTTCCAATATCCTGAACATCAGATTTTTGCTGAAACTGTTTTTGAGGATATTGCATTTGGACCGCGGAATAAGGGGATGCAGGAGAATGAGGTTAAGCAGCAGGTCCAAGACGCGATGAGATTTGTGGGTTTGGATTTTGAAACCTTTGCCAGCCGGTCTCCGTTTCAGCTTTCCGGAGGACAAATGCGCCGCGTGGCGATTGCCGGGGTAATAGCAATGGATCCTGATTATCTGATTTTAGACGAACCTTCTGCCGGACTTGATCCGCGTTCACGTGATGCTGTTTTTGCAGAAATCATGGCTTTGTATAAAAAACGCCGGATGGCTGTGATTTTAGTTACGCACAGTATGGAAGAAGCAGCCCGTTACAGTAACCGGCTGCTGGTTATTTCCGGTGGACGCGTCATTTTAGACGGAAGTCCTGCTGAAATTTATCAAAATCATAAAAATGAACTTTTGGCGGTAAGCATGGACGTACCGCAGCTTTTTAAACTCAGTGATGAACTGCGTGCACGCGGGATGGAAATCCAGGCGGATACCATGACTGCGGAAGCACTGGAAGCGCAGATCAAAACAGCAAAGGGGTTGAAATAAATGCTGACTGACATTGCGCTTGGACAATATTACCCGGGAAATTCTCTGATTCATAAGTTGGACCCGCGGACGAAGATACTGATAACATTATTTTTCATTGTCGCTATTTTTCTGGCCTCAGGAGCCGTATCTTATGGAATACTTTGGGGTTTCGTATTTTTGATTATTCTTTTATCACGTCTGCCGCTGATGCTGGTTCTAAAATCAATAAAGCCGCTGTGGATCATCATTGTTCTGACAATGGTAATCCATATGTTTACAGGGCAGGGTGAAAATGTAATTTTTTCCTGGAAATTTTTTAAAGTAACGCAGGAAGGTCTGGAAATGGGCCTGAAAATGTCGATGCGTCTGATTCTGCTGCTGCTGATTTCTTCGATACTGACATTTACGACTTCACCAATAGTTTTGACTGACGGGATAGAGGCTCTGCTGCGCCCATTTAAACGTTTTGGCGTACCAGCGCATGAGCTGGCAATGATGATGACGATCGCCTTACGGTTTATACCTACGCTGCTTGAGGAAACAGACAGGATTATGAAGGCACAGACCGCACGCGGGGCTGATTTTTCCAGCGGCAATCTGATGCAGAGAGCCAAAAATATGCTGCCGCTTTTGATACCTCTTTTTATCAGTGCGTTCAGACGTGCCGATGATCTGGCGGTAGCAATGGAAGCACGTTGTTATCGCGGTGGAGAAGGACGCAGCCGTATGCACGAGCTCGTTTATTATGGACGTGACTATGCGGCATTAGCGACAGTGTTTGTTTTGATTGGTCTGATGGCGTTTATTCGCTGGGGGAACGCGCTATGCGTACTCTGAAATTAACAGTGGCTTATGACGGCACTAATTACCATGGTTTTCAGAAGCAGACTAATGCTCTTACAGTGCAGCAGGTGCTTGAAGAGAAACTATCCTTGCTCTGCGGCGAAAAAATCGTTACAGCCGGTTCTGGACGTACTGATACGGGTGTGCATGCACGGGGGCAGGTAGTGTCGCTGACAACCAGCGGTAGTATTCCATTGGAGAATCTTTTAAAGGCCTGTGCAGGAATCCTGCCGAAGGATATCGTGCTTTGGCAGGCTGAGGAAGCTGACGAAGGTTTTCATGCCAGATACAGCGCTTGTTGGAAACGTTATTGTTATCGCATAGTGCAGAATAAACATGCGGACCCTTTCCTGCGTAACTATGTCTGGCAAATGCGGGAATATCTGCGGCTTGAAGCGATGCAGGAGGCAGCACAGCTGCTTTTGGGAACACATGATTTTTCGTTTTTCCGTTCGGCCGGCAGTGTGCAAAGTTCGCCTGTTAAAACGATTTACCGCGCTGAATGGCTGCCAAAAGAGCAGGGAGAACTGGAATTCTCCATTGAAGGTAATGGATTTTTATATCATATGGTGCGTAATATCGTCTGGCATCTGGTAGAAGTCGGCAAAGGCACTAAAAGTATTGCTGCATTTAAAAGTGAATTTGCAGCAGGCAAGCGTCATTTTAAGGTTGCCCCGGCGCCTCCTCAGGGACTTTATTTAGATTATGTTGGTTATATACCGCATTTTCTGGCAGATATTGAAAAAATCAGAAAATAATCCTGATTTTACTTGACAAAAAATGTCAAGATGGTTACAATATACATACGTGATTTTACGCCTATCTCCACTAGCCCCGGAGAGAAACGATAAAATTACATCGAACAGGAAATACTTTAGGGAGGGACATAAGGATGAAATCTTTTATGGCTAATCCGTCCAATATCGAACGTAAATGGTTCGTTGTTGACGCAGCTGATAAAACTCTTGGCCGCATGGCAGCCGAAGTTGCAAAAATCCTTCGTGGCAAACACAAACCGACTTTTACTCCGCATATGGATACCGGAGATCATGTAATCGTAATCAATGCTGACAAAGTAGTTTTGACCGGTAAAAAACTGGTTCAAAAAGTTTACTTCCGTCATTCCGGTTACCTTGGCGGCGACAGCTACACAAAAGCTGGCGATATGCTCGCTAAGAACCCGGTAAAAATGGTAGAACTCGCAGTTAAAGGTATGATTCCTAAAAATCGCCTTGGCAGCCAGATCTACACTAAACTGCATGTATATGCTGGTCCTGAACACCCGCATGCAGCTCAAAAACCTGAAACTTTAGAAATCAACGTAAGATAATCCGGAGGAGGAAACGTAAATGGCAGTAGTTACTTATAGTGCGACTGGTCGTCGCAAATCTTCAGTTGCTCGCGTTCGCCTGGTTCCGGGTGAAGGTAAAATCGTTATTAACGGCCGTGAGCTGACCAATTATTTTGGTCTGAAAACATTGGAACTCATCGTTAACCAACCGCTTGAAATTACTGAAACCAAAGGCAAATACGACGTACTCGTAAATGTTATTGGCGGCGGTATTTCCGGTCAGGCAGGTGCGATCCGTCATGGTATCGCTCGTGCTTTGCTCGACGTTGACGCTGAATATCGTCCGGCTTTGAAAAAAGCTGGCTTCCTGACTCGCGATCCGCGCGAAAAAGAACGTCGTAAATACGGTCTTAAAAAAGCGCGTAAAGCAAGCCAGTTCTCGAAACGTTAATCATTGGGAACAGAAGTTTAAAACCCGCACAATTTGTGCGGGTTTTCTTTTTGTCAATATGAAAAGACTCCTTTGAATTAACTAAACAGGATTAAAAAAATAAATACTGTTGTTATAATATGCAGTAAAAGTATGCTTTTTATTTAGTTTATGTAATCATTTTAATAAAGATGACGTTTTAGAGTCGTATTTTTTCTCTTGACAAGTATCAGGCAAGTAGGTATAATAACTTTTAACAATTCAAAAATTTTCACCTCAAAGACTGTGAAGGGAACAAGATAAAACTGGCAGGCCTAAGAGAGTCGACGGTTGGTGCAAGTCGATGGCAAAAGTTTTATGTATAGCTCATCCCGGAGTTGTCTGCTTGATATGTAGAGCAGAACGTGTGGCAACGTTAAACGCCTGGGCCTTGTTTGAGGCTGAGAGGGCTGCTTGGCAGCTGAATTAGGGTGGTACCGCGTGGAGAACAGTTCCTCGCCCCTATGCATTTATCGTAGGGAGCGGGGATTTTTTATTTCCGCTTCCGAAGTTGGGCCGCTGCGCCGGCATAAACAGATTGGAGGCAAATATTTATGAAACAAGCAAGTAAACAGTATATTCCTTTTCAGCCGCTCCAGTGGCCGAATCGCCAATGGCCGAATAAAACTATTACCAAGGCGCCGATTTGGTGCAGTGTTGACCTGCGCGACGGGAATCAGGCTTTGGTTACGCCGATGCAGCTGGAAGAAAAGCTGCTGATGTTCAAGACTCTGGTAGATATTGGCTTTAAAGAAATAGAAGTTGGTTTTCCGTCTGCATCTGAAACCGAATATGAGATCCTGCGCACTTTGATCGAAGGGCATCATATTCCCGATGATGTAACGATTCAGGTACTGGTACAGGCGCGTCCGGAACTGATCAAAAAAACTTTTGAAGCAGTTAAAGGCGCTAAAAACGTTATCGTACATTTTTATAACTCTACCTCTACCTTACAGAGGAAGGTCGTATTTAAAGAAGATATGCCAGGCATTATCAAGATCGCAGTGGAGGGTGCAAAACTTATCCGTCAGCTGACTGAGGAAGAAATTGCCAGCAGCGGTATGAATATTCGGTATGAATATTCTCCTGAAAGCTTTACCGGTACTGAGATCGATTTTGCTATTGAAATATGCGAGTCGGTAATGGAAACCCTGGGGGCAACGAATGAGAACCCGATCATTCTGAATCTGCCTTCAACAGTGGAAATGTCAACGCCGAACACATATGCGGATCAGATCGAATATTTCTGTACTAAGATGAAAAACAGGGAAGCTGCTATTATCAGCATTCATCCGCATAATGACCGCGGGACAGGTGTTGCTGCGGCTGAACTTGCCCTGCTGGGCGGAGCAGACCGCATCGAAGGAACATTGTTTGGCAACGGCGAGCGCACTGGCAATCTTGATATTGTGACAGTTGCTTTGAATATGTATACTCAGGGCGTTGATCCGGAGCTTGATTTTTCCAATATTCTGGCGGTCAAAAAAATTTATGAGGCCTGTACCAAGATGAAGGTGCCCGAGCGCCAGCCTTATGCGGGTGAATTGGCGTTTACCGCGTTCTCCGGTTCGCATCAGGATGCTATACGTAAGGGTTACGAATATATGGCGGAAAGCGATACTCCTTATTGGGAAGTACCGTATCTTCCGATCAATCCTGCTGATCTGAGCCGTGAATACGAACCTGTTATCCGTATCAACAGCCAATCCGGTAAAGGCGGCGCAGCTTTTGTGCTGCAGCATGCTGTCGGTTACAGGCTGCCGAAGGAAATGCATCCTGAATTTGGCAATATCGTGAAGGCTGCTTCCGATGCTTTTGGTGATGAATTGAAGGAAGAACAGATCGTTGACTTGTTTAACCGTGAATATGTAGAGTTTGATGGTAAATACAAACTGGCTTCCCACAGCTTCCTGGAACAACGGAAGTTGGATGGCACTACACATACTCGTTTTGAAGGTAAAATCGATGTTTGTGGTGATATGAAAGAAGTTGCCGGTGTCGGCAACGGCCCGATAGATTCATTCTTCCAGGCGCTGGCAGGAATCGGCGTAGAGGGCTATGAATTTGTTAATTATCACGAACATGCTATTTCCCGCGGTTCTGACGCGAAGGGTATTTGTTACATAGAACTGAAGATTCCCGGTAATGGACATATCTTTGGTGTTGGTATCGACAGTAATATCAACGTAGCTGCGCTTTTGGGTATCCTCTGCGCTATTAACAGAGCTGAGAAATAATCAGAGCGGTGTAAAAATCAGATAAAAAATATTAAGACAGGCGTAGTTTGGTTATCTTGCAGATAAAGGCACAGTACTGATAAAGTACTGTGCCTTTTGTCGTAAATTTCGTGTAAAAGTGAAAGGAGGCAGGCAGGAGCTTTGCCGCAAAGCTAGAAATAAACAGCAGCAATAGCAGAGAAAATTACGGATCAATAACAGGAAGAAGGGGAGAAAGTGTAAATTGCCAAGTCTGTAATGATAGTAAAAATCTGTCGTAAAGAAGGATGAAAATTTTATGGCTAAAAATAAAGTGATCCTGGGGCATCTGTCTGGCAGTGCTGTTTTCTTAAATCCAGTTTGTATGATCGTAACGAAGATGCATTTTAAAGAACCTGATGAAGGAATTATCATCAGCAAAGAAACAATTCATACGTGGGAATTTGTAACTGATGAAGCTATCAAAGATGCTTTTGCAGGAAAGTCTGATTGTGCACTTGAGGGGATGACAGAAGAATATGGTCAGGAGCTCATGGGGGCAGTGTTAAAACCTCCTAAAGCATCTGTGTATCAGCTGGCCGTTCAATTTGAGAATGGGGAATACAGTCTGCTTGAGTTGGATGGATATTATGCTAAAGCGTTTATCGATGCTTCAGCTAAAGAAAAAGCAGCTTTATTTGAGCCTGCTCACAGCAGGGAGAAGAAGATTTCCTGCATGAAAAAAGTTGTCGCAGGCTGTATTTCGTTAGTTTCCCTTGCAGGACTGCTGTTATTGCTGTAAATGATAGATTAAAATAAAACAATGATTATAAAAAATGAAGGCCGCTGCTTTTATAAAGCAGCGGCCTTCATTTTTTAGGGGTATTGTGAATGTAAGGTTAAACAAATTTATAGCTTTTCAGGATACTATGCTGCACTGCTTTATACAGGAAAACTGCTAAAATAACAGATGGCACAGCGCTTACCGCCATGGAAACAGCACAGTTGATTGCAGATAGATAGGCTATCTGGTGCGGAAGTCCTAAAACGAAGACTTTAAAGCCATAGCGAATCAGCGGTTCGGTGATAACATTGACCAGGCAGCCGAAAACAGCCGCTATAGTTACGATCTTAGTCGCTTTTTTGTCATCTGCCGCAGCCAGGTTAAAAACTTTATGAGCAATAAAGGCTACCGCCAGTCCCAATAGAAATTTGGCTAAAAAAGTCGGCGGTGCTGATGTGGTATAACCGGCTAAAATGTCTGCAAGGGACAGACCTATTGCACCTGTAAGCGCTCCGTATTTTGCCCCCAGAATCAGAGCAGACAGGAGGATAAAAGCATGACCGATATAAATTTTGCCGGTCATACCGCCACCCATGGGGATCTCGATCCGCAGATAAGTAAAACAAACGAAAGCCAAAGCTGCAAACATACCTGCCAGCGTCAGCCTTGTAATATTGTCATTACGCATAAAAAACACCCTCTTCAGTTAAATTTACAAAATATAGTATAAAACAAAACTGGTTTGTGTAAAATAGACAGAAGTTGAAAAATAAAGCAGGACAGTTAGAAAAAGCAGGTAAATGTGGTACTACTGCGGCAGGCAGAAAAATAATTCACAAAGGTTTTTCAGAAAAAGATATATGAATAACAACTCATATGTTATAATAGATTTAAGGAATGAATTGCTGCCTGCTGCGTATAATTTCAAGCTTCTGTAAGGCAGAGTTATTATTTGACAAAGCCTGTACAGGTTGTTAAGATTGAGTTATAAGATGTAGAGGGGCAGTTTTTGCTAACCTTAAAATTTAAGCTGTCGATTTTACTGGCAGCACTGGATCAAATTCCGAAATGGAGGCATAAATTATGGAAAAAGCGAGTATGTATATTTTTGGTATGTCGTGCGCAGGTTGTGTTGCCAGTGTAAAAATGGCATTGGAGGATGTACCGGGCGTAAAACACGCAGCAGTAGACCTGGAGCAGTGCATGGCAGTTGTAGAATATGAAGCCCCGGCTACAGTGGAGCAGTTGGAAATGGCAGTAAAAGAAGCTGGTTTCACTGTTGAAAAATAAAGCTTATGAAAACAGTAACTATTAAAATTTCAGGAATGCATTGTGCTGCCTGTTCTAATGGCGTGGAACGTTCTTTAAAGAAGGTTCCAGGTGTCGACAGAGCGGAAGTCAATCTGGCGACTCAGTCGGCGTTGGTGCGTTATGATGAAAATCAGGCGACGATAGAGCAGCTGGAAGCAGCTGTGACCAGAATGAGCTTTGGTGTCGTCCATGATGCGCCGGGCGAAGAATCGACAGCTGAACAGAGGGCGGAACAGGATGCCCTTGATTTAAAGAAACGTTTGAAAGTGGCGGCTTTCTTTTTTGTGCCACTGTTATATTTGGCGATGGCGCCGATGGTTCCGGGTAAATTTTTGCCTGTACCGATAGATCCGGATCAGATGAGCGATGTCTATGCTTTTGTGCAGTTGTTGTTAACGCTGCCGATATTGTATGCCGGCAGTCCGTTTTTCAAAAATGGTATCATCAGCTTGAAAAATGGTGTTCCGTCGATGGATACACTGGTTGCTTTAGGTACGGGGGCTGCGTTTATTTACAGCAGCTATTCAACCTACGAAGTTCTGGCAAGAATAAATCCGCATGCTGTGCATAGTCTTTATTTTGAGTCTGCTGGTGCTATTTTGACTTTTGTTTTATGTGGTAAGTTTTTAGAACTGCGTGCGAAAGGTGAAGCTGGACACGCTATCAGCAGCCTGCTTAACCTGGCGCCGAAGACAGGCTTTATCTGGAAGGACGGCGGAGAAGTAGAGATTCCGCGTGAAGCGATACTGACTGGTGATATAGTTATCGTCCACCCAGGCAATCAGGTACCGGTCGACGGGGTGATCACAGATGGACATGCCAGTATTGATGAATCGATGCTGACCGGTGAAAGTATGCCTGTAGGTAAAAGTGTCGGCGAAAATGTTTTTGCGGCTACAGTAGTTACCGACGGGTATCTGCGTTTTAAAGCTGAAAAAGTCGGTAAGGATACGATGCTGTCGCAGATCATGCAGATGGTAGAAGCGGCTCAGGGATCGAAAGCGCCGATTGCCAAAACAGCTGATAAAATTGCGGCGGTTTTTGTGCCAATAGTGCTGGTGATAGCTTTAGTCGCCGGCTTGAGCTGGTGGTTTGCCGGCTCTGGCAGTAAGTTTGCCATTCAGGTCTTTGTTGCCGTACTTGTTATTGCATGCCCATGTGCTTTGGGACTGGCGACACCGGCGGCAATCATGGTCGCTGTAGGTAAGGGTGCTGAAAAAGGCGTGCTGTTCAAAAATGCAGAAGCTTTAGAAACAGCCCATAATGTAACAATGGCGGTTTTTGATAAAACCGGTACGATTACGAAGGGCAAACCGATAGTAACAGACGTTATCGGCTGGAACGGAGCCAAAGAAGAAGCGATAACAAGGCTGGCGGCGGCAATTGAACAAGGTTCAGCTCATCCGCTGGCAGTAGCTGTCAAAGAACGGGCCGCAGGGATGGAACTTCCGACCTGTACAGATTTTAGAACTACGGTAGGCGGCGGTATCGCTGCCCGTTGTGAAAATACCAACGTACGGTTGGGAAATTTGTCCTTTGTACAGCCTGTGGCAATGATTCCTCCGAATGCCATAGAACTTGGCGAAAAATTAGCGTCAGTTGGTAAAACGATCGTTTATCTGACGATCGGCCGTAATTTATGCGGTATTTTTGCTATCGCTGATACGCTGAAGGAAGAAACCCAGGAAGCAATGCAGAAGCTGCACGAGCTGAATATCCGTACCGTTATCCTGACCGGCGATAATAAACGCGCTGCTGCTTATATTGCGCAGCAGGCAGGCGTGGACGAAGTAGTAGCTGAGCTGATGCCTGGTCATAAGGCCGAACTGATCAAAAGCTTCCAGCAGGGTGGGGAGATCGTCGCCATGGTTGGCGACGGTATCAACGACGCACCGGCTTTGGCGCAGGCTGATCTGGGCATTGCCGTTGGCGGCGGGACTGATGTGGCGATAGAATCGGCGCAGGTCGTGCTGGTCAACGGAGATATTCGTAATATCAGTACTACCCTGCGTTTAAGTAAGGCCACGATCCGCAACGTCAAAGAAAATCTGTTCTGGGCTTTTGGCTATAATATTATTGGTATACCTGTAGCCGCAGGAGTGCTGCACATTTTCGGCGGACCTCTGCTTGACCCGATGATCGCTGCGGCCGCAATGTCGCTGAGCTCGGTTTCGGTAGTAAGCAATGCCCTGCGTTTAAAACGCTTTAAGTAATCTAAATAAATTTGAAGTAATAAAGTGAATATTGATACATGTATTTTTGCATGCTGCGGCCTGTAAAAATACAGAAAAAGGCGAAAGCCCCGTTTACATTTTTGTAAGCGGGGCTTTTTTATTTGTCCTTTCTAAGTACTAGGATACAGCTGCGAGGACTTATGAAAGGATAAAAAGCAAAAATAAAAATGTTTCACAATTTAAAAATTCGTAAAACATTAAAATAATAAAGTATTTCTTATAATATTCCACCATTGTGGATAAAGATAATAGTAATGTAAAGCCAGGGAGGTGAAAGCTATGGAACTTGATGATGAAAAACTGAGCTTCTCCAAAAAGGTTGTCGGAACGGTGACCTGGTTATTTGTCGGCATCATAATGTTTTCGGCCGGCACTTGGTTAATATACAGAGAAATACCGGACAGGCTGATAGATTATGTTGACGGTCCGTTTTCTGTTATCATCAGCGGTTATTTTGCCAAAGCCGGTATGGAAAACTTTTTGAAGCTGCGGGTAGGAGCTAAAGAAAAAGGCACCTAGAAAGGGGGGCTGGCTTATGATTTGTTATTATCTGTTTCCAGGTCCGCACTGAGAAACGTATGACGCAAAAGCATTTATCTAAATTATCAGGTATCAGTACAAGTATGATCAGTGCGATCGAATTAGGCGAACGGCATCCGACTGTTCCGGTTCTTGACGCTTTGGCAAGAGCGCTGCAGGTTAAGGTGACCGATCTTTACAGCCGTAAATTTTGATTATGAGGAGGAGCCGTGATGGCGAAAAAGCAATACTTTGAGAATTTGTTGGGAGCGATGCAGGAATCAATTTTAAAAGCGCACAGCATGATCGAAAATCAGCACTTGAATGTTATGAAACGTTATTTTGACGAGTCGCAGAAACCGCTGACTTTTGATATCCAATATCCTCGTATCAATCCTGACACAGGCGAACTGGAATATGTACTGGTGCAGGTGCCGAAAATTGCGCTGGTACCGATGAATTCTCTGAAGCTGAAGGAGATGAAGCTGAAGTTTAAGGTAAAGCTGAGCAGCTGGGATGATGGTAAAAGCAATGACAGCGGTCTGCTGGCAAATATTTTGTCTTCCAACAAAACGGATACCGATAATTTTGTCGATGTAGAATTGCTGTTTGAGTCTAACGATCCTCCTGAAGCAGTTATGAAAATCAATGATCAGATGGTGAAAATACTGCCCTGATAAAGTACAAACAGAAAGGATGTAGTTAATTATGGCATTAGTAAAAATGGCGGAAGAATTCGGCGGTTTGCCAATGGAGTCTTTGATCGGCGGTCCGCTGCAGGCTGCCTGTGACGCACAGACGATGCTGGCCGGCGCAACGGCTCGCTTTATTGAAGAGGTCGGCCTGGTTAAGGAAGGCGATAAACAGGTCGTACGTACCGTAGGGTTCAGCTTTACCCGCAGCGCTAACGGCGATGACGGCAATGGTCCCGCTTCTGAAAAAGTGGAAATGAATATCCCGCTTTTGGCGATGGTCAAAGTTCCGTCTCTGTCGATCGATCTGGTAGATATTACCTTCGATATGGAAGTAAAATCTTCGGAAACTCAGTCGGAAATCGACGATAAAAAAGGCGAGCTGGAAGCAGAGATGGGTTTGCAGATCGGTCCTTTCAGTATGAAAGCCAAAGTTAAGGGATCTATCTCCAGCCATAAGGAAAATACCCGTAAGAGTGATAATTCCGCAAAATATCATGTACAGGTCCGCGCTACTCAGGGCGAGATGCCGGAAGGTCTGTCCCGTGTTTTGGATATCCTCAATACGGCGATCAACCCCACAAGTATCCAGAAAACTGCGGCAGCAGGAGCACAGGGGCAAGAACATTATACAGCTGATAATGACGTTGCCTGATGAGGTGTAAAGGCAGGTAACTATGATGACGAAACCATTTGATGTAAGTGCGGTGGGCTATGTAAAACGTGTTGTTATCGGCAATACCGATCCAGAAAAAACAGTAAATGAGGAAGACATTGAAAAGCAGCGTCAGCTGCTAAACCGCTGTCTGTCAGATTCTCCGCGCGGACGGATCATCGGACAGGAGAAGAATTTCTATTTGCTGAATATCGGTGAGCATCAGGTGGTGATGCAGTACATAGTTTACCATGTTGGTTTTGCCAGAAGGCCGGTATGGCTGGAAGATTAAGAAAGCCGCCTGTTATGGGCGGCTTTTTTCAAAGGAGAGAAAATGAAGTGGAAATAGATAATAAGATCAATCTGGGTTTCAGCGGCGGCGGTTTCAGAGCTACGTTTTACTGTCTTGGGGCTTACCGCAGATTAGTAGAGCTGGGACTTGAAAAACATGTCAACGAAATAACCTCTGTGTCCGGCGGCAGTATTGCGGCAGGTGCTGTCATCAGCGCTTTGGCAGAAGGTGATTTCAGCAGTTTGCTTGATTTTGACAGGCGGGTGACAACGAAACTGATCAATCTGGGGCAGTGCAATTTCCGCAGGCGTATCATGACAAAAGCATCCTGGCTCGCTTATCTGCTGCCATATCTGCCCAAGCTGCAGCAGTTGGCTCTGGCGGCTGCTTTAAGGCCGAAGATGAGTAAAGCTTTTCCACAGGTGTTGGACGAAGAACTGTTTGAAGGCAGAAAAATGAAGCAGGCAGAGGCAGCGACAGAATGGAGCTGCAATGCTACCTGTATCAATACCTTAAAAAGATTCAGGTTTAAAAGTAGTGATATTTACGGTTATCTGCTGGGGCGCAGCAGTGATATCGACGATATCCCCATTGCTTTTGCCGTTGCGGCTTCGGCTGCTTATCCGGTAGGCTTCGCACCTTTGGAACTGGATGTAGAGGCAAGAGAATTCAGGGATCTTTACGGTACGGGAACGCAGAAACCGGAAAATCCGGCCAAGCTCTATCTGACTGATGGCGGCGTTTATGATAATCTGGGCAGTGAAAGTATGTTGAAATCGCCTGTTCCATTACTGATGCTGGATGCATCCGGTGCAAGCCAACCTTTGTGGGATAATTCACACATGAGCAAGTTGGAGCTTGCCAACCGTACTTTGGCAGTAGGGCTGGATCAGGTCGTGTATCTGCGCCGCCGGCTGCTTTTTGAGGTGAAACAGCATCAGCAGCTTATTTTAGGTCGTGGGCTAGGAAAGATTATAGAATATTGGCGCGAGCGTGGAACCAGGGGAATGAATATGGAACAGCTATTGCAGGTGGAACAGCTGTGTGCTGCACTGAGGACCGATATGGACGGCTTCCACGATGTCGAGATAGAGTATCTGATGTGGCTGGGAGCGGTAAAAATAGATTATGCTTTAAGATTGCTGCTGCCCGGCAATGAACAGCTGCAGCAAAGCAAAATGCCGGAGCTGCCGGATCATGACGCAGGTTTTGCAACAGCAGTGCTGGAGCGCGGTGGTAAAATGAGTATTTTTAAGCCGCTGCATCACGATCTGCATTTAAATTAAGGAGCGGAACATATGAAGAAGACTTCATTTTTAGCGATACTTTTGGCTGCGCTGGTGCTTGCAGCCGGCGTTGTTACTAAAGACAGCGAGCTGATAAAAAGTTATGTGCCGGTTTTGCTGGAGCAGTTACAGACGATGGATACTGCAGTACCCGAAGAAATGCCGCCAAAAGCGGAGGCAAAAACACAGGAAGCTGTGAAAACTGCTGACGATATCCTTGCCGTTACAGCTTTGGATATTGGACAGGGAGATAGTATCCTGGTACAAATGCAGGGGAAAAATATCCTGATCGACAGCGGCGACCGCAGCGAAGCTGCCAGGCTGCTGACCAAGCTGGAAGAAAATCATGTCGAGCAGATCGATATGCTGATCGCTACACATCCGCATGCCGACCATATCGGCGGTATGAAAGCGGTGCTGAACAGGTTTCCGGTAAAACATGTTTATGACAGCGGTCAGAATTATAAAACTAAAATGTATAACGACTTTCGTTTGCAGATAGAAAAGGAACAGATTCCTTTTGAAGTACTGCGCGGCGGTCAGGAAGTTCCGGTCAATGAAATGGTGAAGCTGAAGGTCCTGAGTCCGCAGACGCTGTATAAGGGGACTCCTTCTGACACCAATAACAACAGTCTGGTGCTGCGGTTGGAGTATAAAGATTTTGCAATGCTGCTGACCGGGGATATTCAGGCCGAAGTAGAACGTGATCTGCTGCAAACTGACCCTGAGGCACTGCAGGCGCAGGTTTTAAAAGTGGCGCATCACGGCAGTAAAACATCATCGATCAATGAATTTTTAGCTGCTGTCAAACCGAAAATAGCGGTCATCAGCAGCGGCGAAGGTAATAAATATAAGCATCCCAGCCCGGAAGTGGTACAAAGACTGTACAATTTACAGGCCGATGTTTTCAATACGGCTTTATGCGGCGATATTATTATAAAAAGCAATGGCAAAACCTGTGATATAACTGTTGAGAAGTTTTATGATGAGCAGCAGGCGCAGGCAGCCTGAGACGGAGGGATAGAAAATGCGTGAAATAACATTGCAGGAATTGGCGGCGCTGGCTGAAAACGCAAAGGGTGAGATCAGAAGGATTTATTTGCACTGGACGGCGGGGCATTATAACAATACTTATGACGACTATCACTTGAATATCACAGGTGATGGTACAGTGTGGAGCAGCTGCGGGAAACTGACAGAATATAAAGAGCATACCTGGCATCGTAACAGCGGCGCAGTTGCGGTAAGCATCTGCTGCTGCGCCGACGCGGTGGCTTATGCCGATGGCGGTGTGGACTTTGGCAGCGTGCCGCCTACACGGCAACAGTTAGAAACCTTGGCGCGGGTAGTAGCGGTTTTGTGCCGGGGACTGGATTTGCCGATCGACGATAATTATGTTATGACTCATGCAGAAGCGGCTGACCTTGATGATTATGGACCGGCAACGACTTTTGAAAGATGGGATCTGTGGAAGCTGGAATCTGCCGACGGAACTTTGCAAGATGGCGGTGCTTTGATCCGCAGCAAAGCGAAAGCCTGCTGTCAGTGGTAATAAAAAAGCCGTAACGCTGTTGGATCGGCGTTACGGCTTTCAGGTTTTTATTTAGTTGCTGCTTTAACAGGCAGCTGCGTTAAAAGTTCGATTGTAGAGCCGTCGGCAAAGGACAGACTGCTTAGAGAAGCCTTCCAGGTCACTTTGCTGAAATCGCTGTTCATAACCTTGGCATCATCAGTCAGAAAGGGGTTCAGCTCCCAGTTGAATTTATAAACTTCGGTCTGTTTGGCGGCAAGGTCTTTGCTGCTGGCAAAATTGCCACTGTAAAATAATTCATTATCAGCGTTGTAAAGCTCCAGAACACCAGTAAAATACTGCAACTCCTTCATCGCGTTGTTAGTCAGCTGAATATCTGCTTCTAACAGGCGGATAACGCCGGAATAAGGAGCCGAAGTTATAAAGATTTTTTGCGGAGAAACGGCAACAGCGTCGTCGATCTGCTTTTGTACAGGAGCGTTAAGTTCAGCCAGTTTGTTTTGTAAGGCCTGATCACGTTCGCTGATCAAGGTTTTCAGATTATCAATTTTGCTGATCTGCCAGGTATCGTCAGCAAGCTGCTGCATAGCAAGCTCTACTAAAAAATGTTTGTCTAATTCGCTGTCGAAAACTTTGATGGTTACGACCGCGGCACTGCCATTTTTCTGAATCTTTTCCACACCCTGATACTGCATAGAATTGACGCCTGTCTTGTTTTTCAGATTATTGACAATATTAGTACCGTTGTTTTGCAGCATCGGCGAGTCAGCATCACTTGGATCTGCTTCTTCCATAGCACCGCCGTTGACGTATTGTCTGGTCTGGTCGATCAGGATCGGGACGGCAACACCTTTGATATTCTGTACTAACGCAGCCAGAATCGGGCTTGACAGGCGTTCGTTGCCAAAAGAGGCAACAACGACATCGTCATAAGCGCTGCTGTAAAGTGTTTCCATATCGACGTGCTTTTCAAAAGCCGCAAAATCGTGCTTTTGTACCGCAGTGCCAATAAGACCCAGCGAATACTGCGGCGTTTTGACCCAGTAGGCAAAGTACCAGACCACTGTGGCGGCTATTGCGATAACGGCAAACAGCAGCAGGTATCTTAATTTTTTTGTTTGCATAAGTGCATCCCCTCAAAAACTTTAAATTTATTATAATGCCTATTATACTACGACTTTGAAAGGATGCAACTTTTTTAGTCAACAATATAAATAAATTTTGTTTTAAAACTTAACAAGATAATAAAAAAGCTCAGACGTTGGAAAATCATCTTTCCAGGCCTGAGCTTTTTTGCGGTTGTACGCTTTGGAATTTTCGGGACGTTTGGTTGTTGGATCAATATTGCCCCAGTTTTTGCGACGGCTTTTGTTGATCTCCTGCTGCGTCTTTTTCGACAACTTGACGAATGGAATGAATTTTGCCATAAAGTTCACCTCGTTTGTGGTTATTTAAAGGTATTATAACATGGATGAAGGGATAGAAAAAATTAATAATGATATTTTTAAGAAAGCAAAGAGTACTAAAATTGTAAGAATATTATAAGATTGATTATAGTATACGCATTAGATTATTGTATGTTATAATATAAACATAGATTTATAGAATAATTATAAAAAATAGTATGCATATTTGATAATTTAAACAATGATTAATTATATACAAAATAATCAGCGTGTAGAAAATAATAAGCTGAAATAAGTAAGTTTAAAAAAATTTTTAATAAATCACGGGAGATGATTTTATGGATTTTGTAGATCAAGTAAAAATTTTATCAAAACGGGTAGATACTTTAAAAAACCAAATTCAAACTGAAGAGGCAACAAAAACTTCTTTTATTATGCCATTTTTTCAATTATTGGGATATGATGTTTTTAATCCACTTGAGTTTGTACCAGAATATACTGCTGATGTAGGAATAAAAAAAGGAGAAAAGGTTGATTATGCCATTCTCAATGATGGCGAACCTGTAATTTTAGTAGAAGCAAAATGGTGTGGAGAATCGCTGGATAAGCATGGAGGACAATTGTTCAGATATTTTGGCACCACAAAAGCTAAATTTGGTATTTTAACAAATGGTTTTGAGTATAGATTTTTTACGGATCTTGATGAACAGAATAAAATGGATCAGAAACCATTTTTCGTATTTGATATTACTCAAATAAAAGAGCAAGATATTACAGAATTAAAAAAATTCCATAAGGCAAGTTTTGATATTGATGCTGTGTTTAGTGCAGCAGAAGATTTAAAATATTCTAACCAAGTGAAACAATTATTAAAAAAACAATTGGAAGAGCCAGATGATGAATTTATCAATTATGTATTAAGTGAGGTCTATTGTGGTCGGAAAACTCAAAATATAATTGATAAATTTAAACCTGTCATAAAAAAATCATTAAACCAGTTTGTGAATGATTTAATGAACGATCGAATTACTGCTGCTCTTAATAAATCTAATACTGTTGAAAATACTGTAAATGAAGATATTTCTACGAATACAGAATTAGAACCATCTAATATAATTACCGAAGATTCTAGTAAAATTATTACTACTCAAGAAGAGTTAGATGGGTTTGCAATAATAAAAGCGATCCTGTATAAAACAATTCCTGTAAATAAGATTTATTATCGTGATACAGTTAGTTATTTTGGTATTTTGTATGACAATAAAAATTATAAATGGATTTGTCGTTTAAAGGTAGAAAAGGCTATTAAATATATTATTTTACCTGATGGGACGAATAATGGTAAAAAATATCCTTTAGCAACTATAAATAGTATTTTTGATTATGCTGATGAAATTATTGAATCTGCTAAGCGATTTGTAGAAGATGAAATTATTGACTAGAGATATATTAAAAAAATTATTATCAAAAATCTTTAATTATTATAGTGTTTTATAGTTATAGAAAATGAAGGCCAGCATCTAGATGACAATGGCTTTTATTTATTTTATTGGCATTTTGAGAAGAGCGCTATATTATTTTGGAGTTTTAATATACTATTTATCTCAATACTAACACAGTAAGTACAGACTCTGACTATAACAGTACAAACTGCGTAAGCAGTAATACGCGAAGCGAAATTTAAAATTTTTTAGCTTCAAAATCTTTAAGGAAATGGCTTGGGCTAAAACTTTGTTGTTGTCTGCGCTGATATTTTAACCCCAAAGCAGCAAGGTCAAACTGCTATTTTTTACTTACTGAAAAACGATGACACAAAAATTTCATATTTGCTAATTTAACCTTTTTGCCGTTTCGCTGCCCTATATATAGTAAGGGGCAATGTTGGGGTTTCACAAAAGCCGACGTAATTTGTTTTAAACTGCCCTTGACATAACAATGGCAGTTTTCTTTTACCCCGAAGCAGGGAAGTGATTACAAAATAGCGATTAGCGGAATAATTTGTGTAAGCAGCCTGATTTTTTTGTTTTTGCCTATGTATTTAGTCAGTGTAATGGATTTTTAAAGTATATTACAGAACCTGTCGAGTAGAGAAAATTTGTGTAAGGGCGTATGTTTTTTGGTGGTTGCCCGCCCTTTAGTATATGAGGGGGTAATGCGGCTGGTTATAGATTTTTGTTTGGATAGAAATAAGTTTGTAATATATGTAGAAAAAACTGTTTTGTTTGTTCTTGGATAGATGGGAGGCTAACTATGGAAAATTTATTCAGAGAAGGTTTTATTCAGTTTGGACACAAATTGTTTAAGGAGCATTACTGGGAAGAAGCGACATCGGAGCAGAAGGTTATTTTGCTAACCATTAATAAGATTGCCAGCACTGTCAGGATAAAGAAAAAACTCACTGCTTATGCAGTGAGTTTGCTGATTTTGATATGGTCAGTGGTGTTTGCCGCAGTCGTGTGCGCCGCAGGTATGGCCTGCGCCGCCGTGTTCCTGTTCGTGGTGGTCGCATTTTACTGCCGGATCATAGTTCAGTTTATTATTGAGCAAAGCATTTACTGCATCATCGGCCTTGCCGGTAACGCCGCCATAAAGCTTGATGCCTGCTTGTGACAATGCCATTTGGGCGCCGCCGCCGATACCGCCGCAGATCAGAGTATCGACGCTGTGTTCGTGCAGAAATTGTGCCAGCGCGCCATGGCCGCTGCCGTTGGTGCTGACGATTTCTGTTTTGACGATGTCAGTGTTTTCGATGTCGTAAATTTTAAAGAATTCGGTGTGTCCGAAGTGTTGAAAGATGTCGCCGTCCTGATAAGTAACTGCGATTTTCATTGTTATACCGCTCCTTTACTGTGATTGTTATGAGTTTGCGACATATGCCGTAAACATTTTTAGCATAGCACTGTTCGCAGCCTGTGTCAATAAAGTCGGGGATGACATAGTACCTGCTAAAATAAAAAGGCTCGCCGCCGTTGCAGACGCGAGCAGAAGAAGCTTGACTGTGAGAGATATTTTGATCTGTTTGTGCTTAGGTCGCTCATCATCGATATGTCAGCGTAGCGGCTGTCGTTTACGCTGGCGACGCGTAAAATATTTTGCCAGTCGATAGGCGACGGTACGATATTGCGTGGTCAGATAGACGCCGCTGAGAATGAGTACGCCGCCTACGGCTTGTGCGGCGAGAAAGTGTTCATCAAGAAACAGTACGCCGCAGACGATGCCGACCAGCGGCATGATATTCATAAATACGGCTGCCTGACTGGGTCCGACGATGCCGGTGCCTTTGTTCCAGAAGATCATGGCGATCAGCCCGCCGGCAAAAATGACGAACAGATATGAGCCAAGAGCCAGCGGCGAAAGCAGCGAGGGCAGTTCGAAATGGCCAAAATAAGCAGCGCCGGCTGCCGTGGTAAGCGAACCTAACAGACCCGACCAGGCGACGATGGCAAAGGGGGAAACATCGTCGATGATGCGCACGACGATGATAGAATACAGTGCCCAGGCGACCTGACTGGTAAAAAAGAGTACGTCGCCGATATTAAAGCTCAGCGTCAATATGGCCGCAAGCGAACCGTTGCTGAGCAGGTACAGCGCGCCGCACAGGCTGCTGCAGATGCCGAGCCATTGCAGGCGGTGCAGACGTTCATGGATCAGCACAAAGCTGAGCAGAGCCGTCACGATGGGCGTGAGTGTGGCGATAATGGTAAAGTTGGTGACTGTCGAATATTGCAGCCCAGTAAATTGGGTAACGTTATTGATGCAGACGCCAAGGATGCCCATGGTAAATAAAGCCGGCCAGGTCCTGCGTGGTGGCAGCAGCTTTTCGCCGCGCCAGGCAAGCATGGCAAACAGCGTCAGGGCTACGATAGTGTAGCGAATGCTGACCATAGGTATGGGCGACATTTCCCTGACGACGAATTTGGCGAACATAGGTTGAATACCCCAGATGACGCAAGTACAGATCAAAAGTGCCGAGGCGGTAAGCTTGTTCGTTTGCATTGCAGTGCTGACAGACCTTTCGATGATGATTTATAAAGTGCCGGGCATCTGCCCGTAACTTAAAAGCTTAACAGTCGTTCAATGATTTCTGCCGCCGGCGTTTGACCAGATATCTGGCCAGTTTATAGGCCAGCAGGCGGTACTGCGTAGTCAGATACACACCGGCGATGATAAGAGCGCCGCCAACTGCTTCGGAAGTATAGAAGCTTTCTTCGAGAAAGGCGATGCCGCAGATGATGCCTACTAATGGCATCAGATTCATAAACACGGCGGCCTGACTGGGGCCGATAACGCGGATGCCTTTGTTCCAGAACAGCATACCGACCAGGCTGCCGATAAAAATAACGTAAAAATAGGAACCCCAGGCTAAAGCGGAAAGGTCATAGGGCAGTGCAAACTGCCCGGTCAGGATACTGTAAGCAGCCGTAGCCAGAGAGCCAAGCAGCCCGGCCCAGGCTACAGCGCTGTAGGCAGATACATATTTACTGACCTGCGCGACAAGAATGGTATAAAAAGCCCAGGCAACCATACTGACGCAGAACAGGATATCACCGAAATTAAAGTTCAGGTTGATAATCGTTGAAAGCGAACCTTTGCTGATCAGGTAAACGGCGCCGATGATACTGGCGGCGATACCGAGCCATTGCAGCTTGTGCAGCCGTTCATGCAGCAGCACCAGACTTAAGAGTGCGGTCACGGCAGGCGTCAGCGAGGCAATAATAGTAAGGTTGGCTACGGTCGAGTATTGCAGGCCTGTGAATTGCGCAACATTGTTGCCGCCAACGCTGAGGACGCCCATCAAAAACAGCGGCAGCCAGGCTTTGCGTGGTGGCAGCAGTTTTTCGCCGCTGTAAGCCAGCGCTGCCAGCAGCACTACGCCTACTGTAAAATAACGGATACTGACCAGAGGGATCGGGTCGAACTCGCGGACGACAAAAGTGACGAACATCGGCTGTGCGCCCCAAATGATGCAGGCGGATAAAACCATCAGTGTTGCTGCGGAAATATTTTTGGGCATGGAAACGCCTTCTTCGCTGTTTATTTTACCAGCTGCGGTGTAAAACCCTGCGTGTCGCAGCTGACAAGCTTATAGGTTATGCCGTTGCGGATACCTTCAAAAACCATGCTTGCATCGCTGCCGTGGATATGGCCGAAAACGCAGTGCCTGACGCCGTAACGCTCCAGCAGTTCGGCAAAAACAGATTCATTTGCAGCGTCATAAAGAGGCGGATAATGCAGTGCGGCTATGATATCGCTGTAGCCGGCTTGTCTGGCAGCTTCCAGTGAAGCCTCCAGGCGCAGTCCTTCACGGCGGTAGATAGCGGCATCGTCCGCGTTAAAATTGTCGGATGAAGGCAGGAGCCAGCCACGACTGCCGCAGATGGCAGTCGTGCCGCAGGTAAAAAAGTTGTTTTGCAGAAAGCTGAAATTATTTTCTGTCGCAGTCTGCATCTTTTTTAAAGATGCCCACCAGTAGTCATGGTTGCCGCGCAGAATGATTTTGCGCCCGGGCAGGGCGGCGATCCAATTCAGGTCGGTCAGCGCGTCTTGCAGATCCATGGCCCATGAGGTGTCGCCGCAGATGATGACGGTATCGTCGCTGCGGATAAGTTGATGCCAGTTGGCTGCAACCTTGGCGGCGTGGTCTGTCCAGTGTTTTCCGAAGATTTCCATAGGCTTGGACGGAGGCTTTCCGGAAAGGTGCAGGTCGCCGATAGCGTAAATTTTCATGAATTATGCTCCATTTTTGCTGCTTAATGTTAACTTAATGTTAGCTTATTTTAAGAAGGAATGCAAGGAATTGCTGACATGGTTGACCTCGGCGCGAGAATAAATGCCTGTGTCTACTACCAAAGTCTGATTAATCCGTTTAATATAGATATGAAGTCTGAATTAGGATGCGAGAATCTTTTTCCTTTCTATCCCTGGTTGCTGTTGCCGCTTTCAGCATTTTTATACAATGAAAGTATCAAAACGCAGGGGAGGGGCAACTATGACAAAGCAGCAGGATTTCAGTATGTGGTCAGTGAATTTTATTTTGTTTTGCCTGGCTAATTTTTTGTATTACGGAGCTTTTTATTTGTATATTCCGGTATTGCCGCAGTATGTGGAGATGTTGGGCGGTACACCTGCCGATATCGGGCTGGTTGGTGGCGCTTTCGGCCTGTCGTCCTTTATTATACGGCCGTATTTGGGTAAACTGGCCAACGAATGGGGTCGTAAGCGTATGATGCTTCTGGGTGCGATTTCTTTTGCACTGTTGTTTCTGCTGTTCGGCAGAGTTACCGGCGTGGTGCCGCTGGTCGTACTCAGGCTTGCGCATGGTGTTTGTCTGGCGATGTATCTGGCGGCATCAGCTGCCTATATAGCCGATTATGCGCCGGTAGACAGGCGCGGCGAGGTGCTGGGGATTTATCAGACCTGCAGTGTGGTTTCTATGGCTGTTTTTCCAGCAGCAGGCATTTGGATCCTTCAGCATACACAAAGTTATCCTTTTTTGTTCAACGTGACTTTTGTTACGGCATTAGTATGCTTTTTCGTGTTACTGCCGCTCAAAGAAACGAATCCTGTTTATGATCAGGAACAAAAACTGGATCTGCTGCCGATTTTCAGGCGGCGGGTAATTTTTATGTCTTCGCTGTGCCTTTTGGGTGCATCACTGGTCTATGGCGCGATTCTTACTTTTTTACCGATTTATGCGCAGCAGCGGAATATAAGTGATTATGGTATTTTTTTCGTAGTCTATGCTTTGGCGACGATGGGCAGCAGGGTCTTTGCCGGTAAGCTGTCCGATCATGTCGACAGGCGTCTGGTGATTTTGCCGTTTTCACTTTTGGTTGCACTGGCGGCTATGTGTTTCTTTATTATGGATAACGTTTGGATGCTTGGGCTGATCGCAATATTATTCGGACTGGGATATGGAGCTTTAGTGCCGGCGCTTACTGCACTGGTCGTTGATGTTACCCGGCCGGAAGAACGTGGACCGGCACTGGGTTTTTTTACTGCTTTTATTGAAGTCGGCATCGTCGTCGGCGCTATGGGTCTGGGGTTTATTACCGAGATATTGGGCTATGCCAATATGTTTGCATTGTCAGGTATCATCGTACTGGTGATCACACTGGCATTTTGGCTGTTGGTGCAGCAGCGTCATACTATTAAGCTGGAGGGAGAGTAAGCAGGCTCCAGATGAGCGCAGAGCATTAAAAGCCGCCTGCAGTGCGTACTAGGCAGATGGGGAAGAAAAGACTTGAAACTCCGCGGATTTGTGATATAATGGTTAAAGTATTTGCAGAATGAACAAATTCGGTGAAGCGGAGTAGTAACCACAGATCCCTGTTGCAGAAAGTTGACGGCAGCTGCGAGTCAATACGGGAGCAAGGTGAACTCGCCGCGGAGGAGCCGCGTCAAAAGCGCGGACGCATAACCGGCGTTACAGGTTTTGAGTGGCCGAGATTTTTTTTCGGCAATCAGGGTGGTACCGCGAAAGCTATTTCGTCCCTGGCCTAACAGCCGGGGACTTTTTTATTTGCCGCGCTGCGGTGGTAAGCAAATTTTAGGAGGTTATGAGAAGAATGATCGAAGAAAAGTATACTCCCCATGCCATAGAAAGCAAATGGCAGAAATATTGGGAAGATAACAAGGCATTTAAAACTGATATTGATGCAGGCAAACCCAAGTCTTATGTGCTGGAAATGTTCCCGTATCCTTCGGGCAACCTGCATATGGGGCACGTACGCAATTATTCCATCGGCGACGTAGTTGCCCGCTTCCGCAGTATGAACGGTTTTAACGTGCTGCATCCGATGGGCTGGGATTCTTTTGGTATGCCGGCTGAGAATGCCGCGATCAAACATGGTATCCACCCTGCTAAATGGACGATGGAAAATATCGCCAACATGACCCGTCAGCAGAAGGAACTGGGACTGTCCTATGATTGGGACCGCGAAGTTGCCACCTGTAAGGAAGATTACTATAAATGGACCCAGTGGTTCTTTGAGCTGTTTTATAAGCGCGGTTTGGCCGTCAAGAAAAAATCTGCTGTCAACTGGTGTGGTGAATGCAACACTGTTTTGGCTAATGAGCAGGTTATCGACGGACGCTGCTGGCGCTGTGACCATGAGGTCGTCAAAAAAGATCTGGAACAATGGTTCTTCAAAATTACCGATTATGCGGAAGAACTTTTGGATGATTTGAAACTTTTGAACGGCTGGCCGGAACGCGTTAAGACGATGCAGAAAAACTGGATCGGGCGCAGTGAAGGTCTGGAATTCAGCTTTGACGTGCCCTGCATCAATGCTAAGCTACCTGTTTACACTACCCGTCCGGATACGGCATTTGGCGTTACCTTCGTGGTCCTGGCTGCCGAGCATCCAATGGTAGAGCAGTTGTGCCGGGATAATCCGAAGGCAGACGAGATCAGGGCTTTCTGCGCCCGTGTGCGCAACCAGTCCGATATTGAACGTACTTCCAGCGAGTCGGAAAAAGAAGGTATCTTTACCGGGAAATATGCTGTCAATCCTTTCAATGGCCGCCAGGTAGAGATCTGGGTCACCAACTATGTCCTGTACGATTATGGCACCGGAGCTGTTATGGGTGTACCTACAGGTGATCAGCGCGACTGGATGTTTGCCGATAAATACGGTTTGGATAAGATCGTTGTCGTTACTCCTAAAGACCAGGAATTAAAAGTTGAAGATATGACTGCCGCCTATGAAGAAAAAGAGGGCGTGCTGGTAAATTCCGGCAAGTTCAGCGGCATGGAGATGCATGCTGCAATCAAAGCTATTATGGATTATGCGGAAGAACAAGGCTTTGGTTCCCGTCATGTCAACTACCGTCTGCGCGACTGGCTCATCAGCCGTCAGCGTTATTGGGGGGCTCCGATCCCGATTATTTACTGTCCTGACTGCGGCGAAGTTCTTGTGCCGGAAGCAGAGCTGCCGGTACGTTTACCGGAAGACGTCAAGTTTGATGCGGGCAGCGTTTCACCGCTGGCAACCAGTGAAAGCTTTGTTAACTGCACCTGCCCCAAATGCGGTAAGCCGGCCCGCCGCGAGACCGATACTATGGACACTTTCCTGTGTTCTTCCTGGTATTATCTGCGGTATACCGATCCGAAAAACGATACTGCTCCATTCAGTAAAGAAGCTGTTGATTACTGGGCTCCGGTCGATCAGTACATCGGGGGTATCGAGCATGCGATCCTGCATTTGCTGTATTCACGTTTCTTTATGAAGGTATTGCGTGACGCAGGCCTTGTAAAATACGACGAACCATTTACCAACCTGCTGACTCAGGGCATGGTCATTAAAGACGGTGCGAAAATGAGTAAATCTTTAGGTAATGTCGTTTCTCCGGAAGAGATCATTTCCAAATACGGTGCCGATACTGCTCGTCTGTTTATTATGTTTGCTGCTCCGCCTGAAAGAGAGTTGGAATGGAGCGATCAGGGCGTGGAGGGTTCCTTCCGTTTTATCAACCGTGTCTGGCGTGTCGTCAGCCACTTCCAGGGTGAGCTGGCCCAAAAGGTCACCGGCTATGATACTTCAAAACTGGATGAAGCTGATAAAGAGCTGCGCCGCGTGCTGCATAATACGATCAAAAAAGTTACCGACGATATCGAGCAGCGGTTTAATTTCAATACTGCAATCAGTGCGATGATGGAGTTGGTCAATGCTTTATATGTTTATAAGGAAGCTCAGAAAAATTACAATGCCGGTCTGGTTTATGAAACCGTTTCCGCTTTGCTGCGGTTGCTTGCTCCTTTCGTACCGCACGTAACCGAAGAATTGTGGCATGGCGTCATCGACGCTGACAGCAGCGTGCATGCACAAAGCTGGCCTAAAGCCGAGGCAGAGGCCATGAAGGTCGATAATGTCGAGATCGTGCTGCAAGTCAACGGTAAGGTCAAAGGCCGTTTGGTTGTACCTGCGGAAGCCGGCAGGGAAGAACTGGAAAAACTGGCTTTGGCGGATGAACATATCGCTGCTATGGTCGATGTCGGCAAGATCGTGAAGATTGTCTGCGTACCCGGACGTTTGGTCAATATTGTTGCCAGACCTTAAATCGCAGAAAAAAATTAAATAGCTGGATCAGTAAGATCAAATCATAAAGACGCTATGGCAGAGTTCCTAAGGTATAACGAATTTATTGTTGACCTCAGGAATTCTGCTTTTTTGCGTTTTAAAGGGGCTGGATAGCGATGATGGAACGAGGGCTGAGAGGAAAAGTAGCAGCTTTGGGAGCTGCCGTAGTTTTATGTGCCGGCGGCAGTCTGCTGGGAAGCAGCCCGCAGGATACTGCTGCTGTTGTGCCTGTACCGGCAGCTGGTATCAGTGCGGTACAGACTCGGGGAGTTAAGGTATATGTAAGCGGTGCGGTAGCAAAGCCGGGTTTATATGAAATCCCCGCAGGGAGCAGAGCTACTGCGGCTATCGCCGCTGCCGGAGGAATGACACTGGAAGCTAATCCCGATAAAGTTAATTTGGCAAAGCTGCTGAAAGATGGTATGCAGGTAAACGTGCCGCGGTTAAGTGCCAGGCAATTGCGTGAGCAGACTGCGCCGGTAAATGCAGGTGCAGCTGCTGAGGCAGCAGGCGCAAATACTTTGGTATCGGTAAAGACTGCTGCTGAGAGTGGCAGGGGCACAGCAAAAGCCGGCGGCAAGGTACATTTGAATACGGCTACGGCTGCCGAACTGACAGTGTTGCCTGGGGTCGGTGATATTACCGCGCAGCGTATACTTGAGTATCGGGCTGCGCATGGGTTTTCCAATATCGAGGATGTTATGAAGGTCAAAGGGATCGGTAAGGGCAAGTTTAGTAAAATGCAGCCTTATCTGGAGCTGTGATGCAGCGTCAGCTGGAACAGATCATTGTCGCCGCCACACTGGCATTTCTGCTTGGCTGCCACGCAGGGCTCAGTAAGCTGTTGCCGTTGATACCAGCATTGATACTGGCGGCACTTTTTCTGCTGCTGCTTGCCTGGTGCTGCCGCCAAAAGGCTGGAGTAAAGTTGTTGGCCGCGGCAGGTATTGGTTTGTGTTTTTGTTGTGGCGCTGCCAGCGGCAGCGGGGCCATGCGTCAGCCGCAGCTGCCTTTGCAGACTTTTACCGATCAGGAAGTACGTATTTTCGGCAGAGTGGAAGCTGGCAGTGTCAAAGTAACGCCGCAGGGAACCAGTCTGGTGCTTGCCTGTCAAGCGGTGCAGACAAATAGTGCGGAACTTGGCAGCTCTTTACCCGATACAGCAATCGCAGTATCTGGTAAAGTACGTGTGTTCGTCCAAGGGCAGGATCTTAGCGAGAAAATAACCGGTGGCGTTATTGTACAGGGAACGCTTAAACCACTGACTGATTTTGCCAATCCGGGTGGTTGGGATGGCGGGCTGTGGAACGAATTGCAGGATTTACAGGGGCGAATGTCTATAAAAGGCAGTGAGCTGTATTTGTCCGGGGACGGACAAAGTATCAGGCAGTATATCGGCGGACTGGCTGCAGGGCTGCGTTCAAATCTGCAGCATACTGTACCGAGACAGGCCGGGGCTGTTTTAGCCGGTATGACTTTAGGTGGTTACGACGGTATCAGCGCGCAGACGCGGGAAGATTTTGCTGCTGTGGGATTGGCGCATCTGCTGGCTGTATCTGGTACGCATATAGCAGTGGTGACAGGCTTTCTGCTTGTACTGCTGCGGCGCCGTAACCACTGTACTATGGCGCTGCTGGCAGGAATTTTATTTTTTTATGCGGCTTTGTGCGGGTTCAAACCGCCTGTACTGAGGGCTTTGCTTATGTCGCTGGCACTATTTGGAGCCGGCGTTAGCGGCAGGCTGCCGCAGCGCAGTAATATTTTCTGTGCTGTGGTCATACTGTTGCTCTGCTATGAACCGCGCTGGCTTTGGGACGCAGGTTTTCAGTTATCATTTACCACAACAGCGGGGCTGCTGTATTTCTACCCGGTACTGAGCGGCCTGTGTACCCGTTACTTACCTGTGGGGATTGCCGAGATCCTGGCAGTATCTTTAACAGCACAGCTGGCGGCTTTGCCGTTTTTGATCCATTATTTTCATCAGCTTTCACTGAGTGGGCTGGCAGCTAATCTGCTTCTAGTACCGCTGCTGGAACTGGCACTACTGCTGACACTGGCGGGATATGCCCTCCTGCCGGTATTTGGGTTGGGAAAGCTGCTGTTTTTACTGGCAGGGCTTTTACTGCACCCCTTGCTGAATATCATTCACTGGCTGGCATCCGGCGGCTGGGCAACTGTCACTGTTGGCAGCTGGCCTCTTTTATGCGGCGCTGTCTATTATTTACTGTTGTTGCTGCTTTTCGGCAGCAGCGACTGGGATGATTTCACTGCTTGCGAAAGACGGTTGCTGATCGGTTTATGCTGCTGTATGCTGGTGGGGATCGGGATTTATGATAAATTCAGGCCGCAGCCTCTGACCGTACATTTTATCGACGTGGGACAGGGGGATGCGGCACTGGTCGTAACACCGCAGCGTCAGACGCTGCTGATTGATACCGGTGGTCTGCGTGGTGACTATGATACGGGCAGCCGTATCGTTCTGCCCTATCTGCGTTACCTGGGGATTCGCAGTCTGGATATGCTGCTTTTAAGCCACGGACACCACGACCATGCAGGAGGAGCGGCCGCAGTAGCTAAAAATATACCTATACGCAGGCTCATTCTGCCTCAGGAACAGCCTTCAGCAGATATACAGGCACTGCTGAAGAATACCAAAGCGCAGCTTATATATGCCGAGAGCGGCACAAATTATTCCCTGGGCAATACTGCAATACAGATCATCAGCGCGCCTGTCGGCAGCGCTGACAGCGATGCAAATGAAAGCTCGCTGATCGTGAGGGTTGTATCTGCTGACAGCAGCATTGTTTTTACAGGTGATGCAACAGAAACGGAGGAACTGCTGGCAGCGGGGCAGATTCAGCCCGGTCAGGTATTGAAGGTCAGTCACCATGGCAGTAATGCTTCTTCTTCAATGCCGTTTTTAGCGGCAGTCAGTCCGCAGCTGGCGGTTATCTCAGTCGGTGCGGCCAACAGCTACGGCCATCCTGGCAGTGAAACGCTGCAGCGTCTGGCAGCCTGCGGGGCTCAGGTGCGGCGTACAGATCAGGACGGAGCGCTTAAAATCACTTTTGACGGCAGCCAGGTAAAATGTTATAGTTATCGGTATCAGAAGGAATTTTTTTAGTGGCTTGAAGGAGTACAAACATGGAAATCACGGCAGAAAAAATTATGCAGCAATTAAGTGCCGGTACACAGGTAGCTGGTGTAATCGCAGTGTTCGGCGAAGAAGGCTATTATAAAGATAAAATAGCCGCCGCTTTACCGCGGGCTGTTTTTGGCGACGCTGCGCCGGAAGACAGGGAAATAACTGTTTTTGAGCGTGATACGGATATAAAGGAAATATCTGCTGCTGTCAATACCTACCCTTTTTTCTCAGGACGCAGTCTGGTTATCATTAAAGATGAAAAGCTGTGGGGAGGTAAGGATGGCGGCGAAAAACGCAAACAGCAGCAGGAAGAGCTGGCAGAACTGCTGGCTGATGTACCTGAACATTGTCAGGTACTGCTGTTAGGCGAAAAAATCGATAAACGCGGTAAACTTTATAAAAGCCTGCTTAAAACTGCTGCGATGGTGGAATGCAAGTCTCTCAAATCCTATCAGCTGAAGCCCTGGCTGGACGAACAGGCTGCGCTGCGCGGCTGCCGTTTTGATTATGAAGCGTCACAAACGATCATGGAATATCTGTCGGTAACTGACAATGCGCCGCTGCTGCTGCTGGAACAGGAAATCGAAAAACTATCGGTTTACGCCGGTGAACGTAAGATTTGGACGAAAGATGATATCGAGCAGACTTTCGCTGCGTTGCCTGAAGTTTCGCGCTTTGCGCTGCTGAACGCCATTGCCGAAAAGAAGCTGGGGCAGACTTTGGAGCTTTTGGGTGAAGAACGTAAGCACGGTAATACTGTGCTGGCGCTATGCGGCCTGGTTTCGTTCCAATTGCGACGTCTTGGACGTGTCAAAGAACTTCTGGAAGGAAGGGCCTCGCAGGCCGAGATCGCTTCAGAGTTAAAAGCCGCGCCTTTTGCTGTAAAAAAAATGGCGGAGCAGAGCCGCCGCTTTGGCTTGGGTGAACTGGAACGGGCACTTTTGGAACTATCACAGCTCAATATCGAAATCCGCTATGGCGGCCGGCAGTTTGAAAAGCTGGAAGAAATATTGATCCGGCTTTTGAGCAAGTGATATTTGGTGTTTGGTTAAAAAAAGTGTTTAAAGTTTGTTTTAAACACTGGACAAGCCTGACTGTTGTTTGTTATAATGATGGCGATAGATCAATGGGGATCTTTCTATTTTATTGCTTAAAAATAGGAAGGTCCTTTTTATATTTGTATTTCAGCTTCAGCATTGGGAAAGGAGCGCGGCACAGTGCCGCAAGTGATTGCTATGATGAACAAAGAAATGTTGTATTACATTAACCCTGAACAGCAAACCCCGGAGGAACTGAAGGCTTTGCTGGAAATGCACCCGGAAATCAAATTTGTTTCTTTTATGGGTGTGGACTTTGCCGGTAACGATACCGACGAAAAAGTGCCCATCAATTTATTTATCGAAGATATCAACAGCTTCCTGGAAGGTATGGCTGCTCAGACTGACGGTTCTTCCGTTGTTTTGCCGGGCATTGCTACTTTAAATAACGCCCGCGTCGATATGAAGGTCGACAAAAGTGTCAACTGGTATATTGATTATAATTACGAGCATTTTGATGTTCAGACAGGTAAAATGGTCGGAACCCTGCGCATACCCTGTTTCCTGATCCACAACGAAATCTTTGTTGATTCCCGTTCGATCCTGCAAAACAGCCTGGATTATGTGGAAGCACAAATGCTGGAAATGTTCAAAAAACATCCGCAGATAGCAGGTCTTGAGCATGTTGACCTGTCTCAGATCGAAAAACTGGTCTTTACCTGTGCTACCGAGCTGGAATTCTGGGTCAAATCTCCGCGTGAAGATGCACCGATCGAAGCCCTTTCTTCTTCGCAGATGATGCAGGAGCAATACTGGCAGCGTACCCGCGGTAACGTGCGTACCGCTTTAGAACAGACTATAGAAATGATGGAAGCTTATGGTCTGGAACCGGAAATGGGCCATAAAGAATGCGGCGGCGTACGTGGACAGATCGACGGCGCAGGTCATATGACGCATGTTATGGAACAGCTGGAAGTAGACTGGAAATTTAACGTAGGTCTGCAAACTGCTGATAACGAACTACTGGCCCGCATTATCGTTAAAGAGGTTTTTCGGATGAACGGTCTGGAAGTTTCCTTCCAGGCTAAACCGATCCCCGGCGTTGCAGGAAGCGGCGAACATACCCATGTTGGTATTGCCGCAAAACTCAAAAATGGTAAAATGGTCAATCTGTTTGCGCCCGGCGATATGAAAGCGGATTTTCTGTCCGCTATCGGTTACGGTTCAATGATGGGCCTTTTGAAGAACTATGAGGTAATCAATCCTTTTATTTCAGCTACGATCGATTCATTGAACCGCTTGAAGCCAGGTTTTGAAGCTCCTGTCTGTATCGTTACCTCTTTGGGTATCAGTCCGCAGATCCCTTCCCGTAACCGTACGATTCTGGCAGGTTTGATCCGCGATATCGACAGTCCGATGGCGACCCGTATAGAAATGCGTTCGCCTAATCCTTATACTAATACCTATATTGCTATCGCTGCTTTCTATCTGGCAATGTGGGATGGAATCAAGGCTTGTGTGGAATCAGGCAAAAATTTGAAGGAACTGGAAGCCGAATTGTCCAAAAAGGCCGGCGTTGAAGGCTTCTATCTGGAAAAAGACCGCGAATACCGCAGCGAAGATGATGTTTTTGAAGACTTCAGCGAGGAAGAACGCAGCCGTCTGTTTGGTAAACCGCCTGCAACTGTGTGGGAAAATATGTGCGGCTTTAATAAATATCCCGAAAAGAAAGCTGCTCTTACCAGCGGCAATATCCTGCGCGCAGAATTTATCGATTCTTTTGCCAAAGGGGCCTTGGTTCGCTGGCAGACCGAGCTCTTAAACAGGATCATCCCAGAATTCCATGCTGAGATCGTGGCAATGAAATGTCTGCATGACACTGGCTTCTATAATAAATGTGACGATGAGCTGTGGGAGAAGATCGCAGCGCTGCGTGTTATGTTGGCTAAAGATTCTGTCGAGGCTCCGTGTATCTTTACTATGATCCGCGATGCTTTTAGCCGCGGCGATTTTGATGCCGCCTCCAAGTTAAAGCTGGAAATGGTAAAAACAATGGAGAAGCTGAGAAGCTGTTATCACGATTACAAGCAAAATATCATCGACTGATAAAACATATACGTTTTGGATCCGCCGTAAAATATCATCGGCGGATCCTATTATTTTTCACAAAATGTTTTCTTGACTGGAGCGCAGACCAGACCTATATAATTTAAACAAGGAAAAAGAAGAGGGCGCTGTTGTCGTCCTGTTCCGCAATGATATCAACATTTTTTACGGAATTGCTTTTTATGCGGCAGGTAATTACGGTCTTTTGGGAGCGGTATAGCTTGGCATAAAACAGTATGGTAGCGGGAGAGAGGGGAAAAAATGAGATGGAGTAAAGCTTTTTCAAAAACTGGCCTGCTGGCATTGATGCTTGCCGTGGTCGGGATCGGTATCTTTTTTTATGAACGTCAATATTGCGGCGCCGAACAGCCTGCGCGTTACGAGCCGCAGCAGCTGCGTCAGGTGATTACTGCCGACAGTAAAACCTCGCGGACTATTATGTGGCAGACGCAGGCGCCGGAAAGCGATGCCTGGGTGGAATATAAGCTGCAGGGCGAAAATGAGCTTCACAGGGTGCGGGCGCAGGGCAAAGAATTTGCAACAGATTCAGGGACGGTTTATCAGCAAAGTGTGACGCTGACAGCTTTGGAGCCGGGAACTGTTTATGAATACAGGGCTGGCGGCGGCAAAGAATTTTCTGCCTGGCAAACGTTGAAAACAGATACCGGCGGCGCTTTTACGGCTTTGATCTTCGGCGATTCGCAAAGCCTCGATTATAATATCTGGCGCAAGACTGCCGCTTATGCTTACAGTCACGATCCGGAAGCCGCCTTTTTCATCAATATGGGCGATCTTGTAGATAACGGCGAGCAATACAGCCAGTGGCGCAGTTGGTTCCGTGGAGCGTCCGGGCTGTTGCCGCAGATTCCGGTTGCTCCTATCAGTGGCAACCATGAAAATTATTCGCTGCAATGGAAACCTTACCGCGGCAATTTATATCTTAATTTGTTCGATCTGCCCCTGAATGGGCCGGAGGGTTTGCAGAAGCAGGCTTACAGCTATGATTACGGCGATGTGCATTTTTCTGTAATCGATACGCAGCAGGAGGAATTAAACGAGTGGAAGCCTGAACTGATCGCAAGTCAGGTGAGCTGGCTGGAGCGCGATCTGGCCGCCAGTGATAAGAAATGGAAAATCGTGTTGGTGCACCGTAATCTGTTCCGCTATCAGGACGGCAGACCCAATGAACTGGGCTCGGCACTTTTTCCGGTTATTGACCGTGGCAATGTCGATGTAGTTTTTTCTGCTCATAATCATACCTACGGCCGTTCTGCTCCGTTTAAAAACGGTAATGTGGCATCACAGGGAACGATCTATATTTCTTCGGGCCGCAGTGGTGATAAAACATGGGCCGGTTCGCGTGCCAAGCCGCAGGAGGTCGCTTTTGACGGCGTGCTTGACCAGCCTAATTATATGAAGCTGACTGTTAATGACGGCAAGCTGACAGTGACCAGCCTGAAGCAGGACGGCAAGCTGATCGATACGGTGACGCTGACGAAATGACAAGCTCTCGATTTTTTGATATAATGTTATTATTAACAAATCAACGAATGGAGTGACATCATGGCTAAAGACAGTTCTTTTGACGTTGTATCGCAGGTCGATATGCAGGAAATGGACAATGCGGTCAATCAAACGAAAAAGGAGATCGCCCAGCGTTATGATTTCCGCGGCAGTGATGCCAGCATCGAATTAGAAGAAAAATGTATCAAATTGGCAGCTGAAGACGAATATAAGCTGAACGCTATCATCGATATGCTGCGTGCCCGTATGGCTAAACGTGATATCCCGCTGCGCTGCCTGGAGCTGGGTAAGGTAGAGCCGGCATCCAAAGGCACAGTTCGCCAGACACTTACTATCCTGCAGGGTATACCGAAGGAAAAAGCCAAAGCGATCGTAGCCGCGATCAAAGCGACTAAATTGAAAGTCAATGCTCAGATGCAGGACGATCAGGTACGCGTCAGCGGAGCTAAAAAAGACGATCTTCAGGCTGTTATCCAAACGCTGAAAGCAGGCGACTTCGGCGTAGATTTACAATTCATCAATATGCGCTAAACTGGATTTTTATACTTCCTACGTAACGTAGGAAGTATTTTTTTATTTTATTGTTTTTGCCAGAGTTTGCCTATATAATAAATATAATCCATATTGCAAACTTGCAATAAATTTGGTGACAAGGAGCTGATTTGTTGAATTGGAGAAAGAGGTAAAGAGATTAAAGCTACATGGTTTCAATAATCTGACGAAAAGCCTGAGCTTTAATATGTACGACATTTGCTACACTAAGACGGTAGCAGACAGGGAGGCTTACCTGCAGTATATCGACGAGCAGTATAATGCCGACCGTCTTACGGAAATTTTAACAAATGTTTCCAACATTATCGGAGCAAACATTCTGAACATCGCCAAGCAGGATTATGAGCCGCAGGGCGCCAGTGTCACTATCCTCATTGCCGAAGGCTGTCTGCACAGCGTTGGTGCTGAAGATAACAGTTCCGCTCCTGGCCCTTTACCGGAAACAGTTTTAGCCCATCTAGATAAAAGCCATATCACGGTGCATACCTATCCCGAATATAACCCTATCGGTGGTATCAGTACCTTTCGGGCCGATATCGACGTATCTACCTGCGGTGAGATCTCACCGCTGAAAGCGCTTAATTATCTGATCCACAGTTTCGATACCGACATTATGACTATCGATTACCGTGTGCGTGGTTTTACGCGTGATATTACAGGACATAAACTGTTTATAGATCACAATATCACTTCAATTCAAGATTATATCCCTGAGCTGGTAAAGGAACATTACCAGATGATAGACGTGAACGTGTATCAGGAAAATATTTTCCATACCAAGTGTAAGCTCAAAGATTTCGACCTTGATAACTATCTGTTCGGGCTTAGCAAAGAACAGCTGCATCCAGGCGAAGTAAAACGGATTGAGGCCAAGCTGCGTCATGAAATGGACGAGATCTTCTACGGCAAAAATATGGACCGCATCAATCTTTAAGGAGGAGTAAGTATGCTGGATTTATGGTTTTCTGAATTTCACGCTCCCGACGCCAAACTTTCGATTTTGGTCAAAGAGCAATTATATAGCGAGCAGACTCCCTTTCAGAAAATAGACTTTTTTGATTCGGAAACTTTTGGTAAATTTTTCACTTTAGACGGGCTGATTATGATTACCGAAAAGGACGAATTTATTTATCATGAAATGATCAGTAATGTGCCGATGGCAGTTAATCCGGACATCAAAAAGGTCTTGATCATTGGCGGCGGTGACGGTGGTACTGCACGTGAGGTCTGCCGCTTTAAAACAGTAGAGCAGGTAGATATGGTCGAAATCGATGAACGTGTCGTACGTCTGTGCCAGAAATATTTTCCACAGACTGCTTGTGCGCTGGATAATGATCCGCGGATCAATCTGATTTTTGGCGACGGGTTAAAATTCGTACAAGACGCGCCTGAGGGTGCATATGATTTGATACTCGTCGATTCTACAGATCCGCTTGGACCTGGCGAAGGTCTTTTTACGACCGAGTTTTACCGCAATTGCTACCGGGCGCTGAATGATAAGGGTATCTTGATCAATCAGCACGAATCACCTTACTATAAAGAATATGCGTATGAAATGCGCCGGGCGCATAAAAAACTTGCTTCGGTATTTTCCATAGCAACAGTTTATCAATTTTATATGCCTACCTATTCTTCTGGACACTGGTTGTTCGGGTTTGCTTCGAAAGGTCTTGATCCAGTGAAAGATGCTGACTTTAAACGCTGGTCTGAATTTGGGCTGCAAAATCGTTATTATAATCCCGGGGTACATCTCGGTGCTTTTGCTCTGCCTAATTATGTACAGGAAGAACTTCAAAAAGAAGATTAATGATTCGTAACAAGGTATTCAGGTTTGTCTGCAAAAGCGGCAACACATTTATTGTGTTGCCGCTTTGTGATTTTATAACATAGATGGCTTTGTTTGAAAAATGTGTGATAAGATTATTTTTTTGTAATTTTATTTTAACAGTATTGCTGGATATATGTATGTGTGTTATGATTTATTTATAAAAATACAAGCAAAACTTTAAAGTGTATTTGCATAGTATTTTTGCTGTAAGAATAATAATTGGGTGAAGTTTTACCTGTAGAATTAAGAGGTGATAAATTATCAGATACAGTAAAGAATTTATGGAAGTCCATAAAAATAAGAATGGTGGGATAATGGTGAAGAAAGTAATTTTGTATTTATTAACTATGATCTTTGCACTCAGCACAGCTACGGCACTTGCTGCAGAACCTGCTGACGCTCCTGTGTCTATGCGTGAAAGAATGGAAAAAATCAGGGTGGAGAGCGACCCGGTATATCAGGCAGAAAAAGCCAAAAGAATGGAAAATATGCCTAAAGTAGCTGTGCTTTATGTAAATAATGCCGAGACTACTTATAATGACGAAGTAGATGGAGTGGTTTTAGGCAATTTGGAAAAATGCATCAATGATGATAAATATATTTATATCAATGGTGAACCATATATCGAAAAGTTAAACAAAGTTGGTATTGTTGATATTACTACGGCTGAAAGAGCCGATATAGTTGATGCTTTTGAAGGTGAAGATGTTGATTATGTCGTTTTTATTGAAGTGCAGCCGTTTATAGCAAGAGACAAAGTGACGTTCTTTACAGTTGGTAAAGATATAACGACTACTGTACCATTGAAAATCATTGATTTGGTAAATGGTAAATATTTATATAATGGCAAGTTTACTGAGAAAGCTTCCGACAGCACAATGATCGGCGGCATAGGTAATAAATCGGTTGCCATGAAAGCCCTGAATAAGATCAACGAACAGATCACTTCTGTTTTAACGGTCAGATTGCCGGAAGAAAAATCTGTTGCGGTAGCTGCTGATAAAAAATAGGTTCTATAATGAAAAAATATTTTGATAAAAGGCTTATGGGGGTCTTTTTAATGATATTTGTATTTTTTACTGCGGCCTGCGAAGCTGAAGCGGCTAAAAGCTTGCGACAGAAAAGCAGCGTGCTTTTGGTGTTTAACAATATCGCCGGAACACGTTATGATGAAAAGCTTACCCAAATAGCATTGGAAAAGCTGCAGAAGAAAATCGAAGGAATTTATCTTGAAATCGATGCTGAACCTTATGGTGAAAACTTCAAAGAAAAGTCATTCGAAAAAGCTTCATTTGCAGAATTGACGGCGCAGGTTGATGGCTGCGGGGCAGATTATTTTGTTTATACCGAGCTGCAGCCCATTACAAAAGAAACACATTTTAATTTTATATATTTTGATAAAAATGTGGAAACCGGGCTGGTTTTGCGGATCGTGGATTTAAAGAATGATAAAGAACTTTATAATAAAAAATATGTGATGAAAGCTGAAGATTCTACTGACTATTTCTTTATCGGCAGCGGATCAGTTGCACAGAAGGCATTAGATGCCATACTGTTCAGAGCTGGCGAAGCGATTTCAGTCAAGCTTCCGCTTTAAAAATAATCTTTAACATCCTCCAACAAATTTTATTACTTGTTGGAGGATGTTTTTTGTAAAACAGTTCGTTTTACAAACTTTACATTGATTTTACAAAACTGCGCTAACGGATTTTACTTTGCTGGGATATGCTATAGCCATAGTCAGAAAACTAAAAATAAATCATAAAAATTTTGGAGGCTATAGTGATGAAAATGAACAAAAAAGCAGCAGGTATTTTATTAGCAGCAATGAGTACGATGATTTTTACCGGCTGCGGCAGCAGTGAATCGGAAAAGAAGGCTGATAATGCGGCAGCAGGCAGTAAGATCGTTGTTATCTCCCGTGAGGATGGAAGCGGTACACGCGGTGCCTTTATAGAATTGTTCGGTATTGAGAAGAAGGATGCTGACGGCAAAAAAATCGACCATACTACTGATAATGCTGCCATTACCAATAATACTTCGGTCATGATGACTACTGTCGCCGGTAATAAAGACGCTATCGGCTACATTTCACTGGGCTCTTTAAATGATACAGTAAAAGCGCTGAAAATCGATGGTGCAGAAGCAAGTGCAGCCAATGTAAAGAGCGGTGCTTATAAAATCGCCCGTCCGTTCAATATCTGTACGAAAGATGGTTTGAGCGAAGTTGCCCAGGATTTCGTTGCTTTCATTATGTCAAAAGAAGGTCAGGAGGTAGTAGCTAAGGCCGGCTGCATCGGCGATGACAAAGCTGCGCCTTATAAAGGAACCAAACCGGCAGGTAAAGTAGTTGTAGCAGGTTCGTCTTCCATAACTCCAGCAATGGAGAAACTGAAAGAAGCGTATATGAAAATCAATCCGGCTGCTAATATCGAGATCCAGAGCAGTGATTCCACCACTGGCGTTAAATCTGCTGTCAGCGGTATATGTGACATTGGTATGGCTTCACGCGACTTGAAGAAGAGCGAGCTGGAACAGGGCTTAAAAGCAACTGTTATCGCTACTGACGGTATTGCGGTAATCGTAAATAAAGATAATAAAGTCGGCGATCTGAAAAAAGAACAGGTCGAAGCGATCTTTACCGGCAAGATTACTGAATGGAATAAACTGTAAGCAGATAAAACTGAACACTGTAAACTAACGGCTGCCTCTAGGGGCAGCCGCCTGTATAATGTGAGGGAGTATGGAGAAGCGTAAAGAAGAAATAATGAAGTTTGTTTTTCTGCTGGCGGCGTGTGCCTCTATCGCTACAGTAGCTATGATTTGTCTGTTTTTGTTTGCCAACGGGCTGCCAACTATCAGTAAGATCGGCGCTGCAGATTTTTTCTTAGGAGAAAGATGGCGTCCTGCCAACGATGTCTACGGCATTCTGCCGATGATCCTGGGCAGCTTGTACGTTACGCTGGGAGCGATCGTCGTTGGAGTTCCGGTCGGGATTTTGACGGCTGTCTTTATGGCGCGTTTCTGTCCTGAGAAAATATACAATGTGCTGAAGCCTTCTGTAGAATTGCTGGCTGGTATTCCTTCAGTTGTCTATGGTTTTTTCGGACTGGTAGTGATGGTCCCGTTTATTCGTGAACATATTGGCGGTACCGGCAGCAGTATGCTTACGGCTTCACTGCTTTTAGGCATGATGATTTTGCCGACACTGATCAGCGTCGCTGAAGCCGCGCTGCGTGCGGTGCCTGACAGTTATTATGAAGGGGCTCTGGCTTTAGGAGCAGGGCATGTCCGCAGTGTGTTTTTTACAGTCGTGCCGGCTGCCAAGTCGGGGATTATGGCGGCGATCATTCTGGGAATGGGACGGGCCGTCGGCGAGACGATGGCTGTAATTATGGTCGCAGGCAATCAGGCCAGAATGCCTATAGGTATTTTAGAAGGCGTGCGCACGATGACAACAAATATTGTCATTGAAATGGGATATGCTGCGGATCTGCACCGTGATGCGTTGATTGCAACGGCTGTTGTTCTGTTTGTATTTATCCTGATTATTAATTTGACTTTTTCGTACCTGAAAGGTAAGGTGGTGCAGCAATGACGGATTTAAAAGCGCAGCTTAACCGTAAGCTGCATGAATGCGGACGCGATCCGCTGTCGTTGTTTTTACTGGGCTGTGTGATTGCTGCAGCGCTGATTACTTTCATGGTGTTAAGTTTTTTACTGGGGTATATTTTGTGGCAGGGTCTGCCAAATATAGAAACAGGTTTGTTTGCTTTGCAGTATAATTCAGAAAATGTTTCTCTGTTTCCTGCTTTGGTTGATACAGTGCTGATGGTAGTAATGGCGCTGGCTATTGCGACTCCGCTTGGTATATTTGCGGCGGTCTATCTGGTCGAATATGCCAGCCGCGGCAACAGGCTGGTAAGCTTGGTGCGTGTAACTGCTGATACTCTTGCCGGTATCCCTTCGATTGTATATGGTTTGTTTGGTATGCTGTTCTTCGTTACTTATTTGAAATGGGGCTATTCCTTACTTGCCGGCGCCTGTACTGTTGCAATCATGATTTTACCTCTTATCATGCGCACGACAGAAGAAGCATTAAAAGCGATCCCTGACAGCTACCGTGAAGGCAGTTATGGCTTAGGGGCAGGCAAGCTGCGGACCGTTTTTGCCGTAGTTCTGCCTTCAGCGGTTCCCGGTATTCTGGCGGGCGTTATTCTTTCCATTGGCAGGATCGTAGGCGAAACGGCAGCGCTTATTTATACAGCCGGTACGGTGGCGGCACTTCCTGATGGGGTGCTGTCGTCAGGACGAACTCTGGCAGTACATATGTATGTGCTGGCCAGCGAGGGCTTGTACATGAAACAGGCTTATGCGACGGCTGTAATTTTAGTTGTGATCGTTATTGCTATCAACGCTCTGTCGAGCAGACTGGCAAAACAATTGATGAAGGGAAAATAATATGGATACGAAAATAGCTATTGAAACTTTGGATTTATATTACAGTGAATTCCATGCGCTAAAAAATATCAATATGCGGATACCGGAAAAAGAGATTACTGCATTTATAGGTCCTTCTGGCTGTGGCAAATCAACACTGCTGAAATCTTTGAATAGAATGAACGATCTTATCGAAGGCTGCCGTATTACAGGCAGGGTTTTGCTGGACAATGATGACATTTATGCCAATGACGATGTTAATTTGCTGCGTAAACGTGTGGGCATGGTTTTTCAAAAGCCGAATCCTTTTCCGATGAGTGTGTATGATAATATTGCTTTCGGACCGCGAACACATGGCGTCAAAGGCAAAGCTAAGCTGGATGATATGGTGGAGGAGGCTTTGCGTAAGGCGGCAATCTGGGATGAAGTCAAGGACAGGCTTGATAAAAGCGCTTTGAGTTTTTCTGGTGGTCAGCAGCAGCGGCTCTGCATTGCCCGCGCGCTGGCGGTACAGCCGGAGGTTTTGTTAATGGACGAGCCTACTTCGGCACTGGACCCGATTTCGACCCTGAAAATAGAAGATTTGGCATTGGAATTGAAGCAAAATTATACTATCGTGATTGTAACGCATAATATGCAGCAGGCGGTGCGTATTTCTGATAAAACAGCCTTTTTTCTTTTGGGTGAAGTGGTAGAGTTCAACGATACTGATACTTTGTTCTCGAACCCGCAGGAGAAAAAGACTGAAGATTATATTACAGGGAGGTTTGGCTGATGGTAAGGAGCAGATTTGCGGCTCAGATGGAGCTTTTGAACACAGAACTGATCGTAATGGGCACTTTGTGCGAGAATGCTTTGGAGCATGTGATACAGGCTTTGCAGGAAGATAATGATGCTTTGAACAGAGAAATTATTATTTTAGGCAAACGCACAGAGGAAAAAGAGCGGGAAGTAGAGAATATTTGTATAAATCTGCTTTTGAAGCAGCAGCCTGTCGCTTCTGATTTGCGTCAGATTTCAGCGGCGCTGAAAATGATTACGGATTTGAGCCGTATCGGCGAACAGGCGGGCAATATTGCTGAGATTTTAGGCAAGGCTGAATTTGGCAGGGATTACGATACAACGCTTTTGCAGCAAATGGCGACAGCGGCGAAAAAGATGGTCAGTACCAGTCTGGACGCTTTTGTGAAGGGCGATCTGCGCCTGGCTCAGCAGGTAGAGCGTGACGACGATGTCGTTGACGAATTGTTCAGCAGGGCAAAAAAAGAATTGATCCAGGTCATACGCAGCACGCAGGATAGCGGAGAGCAGGCTATTGATTACCTGATGATCGCCAAGTATTTTGAAAAAATCGGCGACCATGCGGTAAACATTTCCCAATGGGTGCTGTTTATGATTACAGGAGCACATGAGGAGGATACTGTGCATGATCTTTTGCGTGGAGGACGATCCTAATATTCGTGAATTAGAAGTTTATACATTGCAGTCAGTTGGTTTTAAAGCTCTGGGAGTAGGCAGCGGTGATGAGTTGTTCAAAGCGCTGGAATGCGGCAAGCCGACTCTGATTCTGCTGGACATCATGCTCCCGGGTGAAGATGGCCTTAGTCTGCTGAAGCGGCTTCGCAGCGATAAACGGACCGCACAGGTGCCGGTGATCATGGCAACAGCCAAAGGCTCAGAATTCGACAAAGTTCATGGTCTTGATAATGGGGCTGATGATTATATAGCCAAACCTTTCGGCATGATGGAAATGGTGTCGCGGGTCAAAGCCGTACTGCGGCGTTATAAGCAGGAGGATAAGCAGAGCAGGCTTACTGCCGGCGAGTTGGTAATGGAGATCGATAAACACCGCGTGATGGCCGGTGGTCAGGAGGTAGTTCTGACATTTAAGGAATTTGAGCTTTTACATAAGCTGTTAGAGCGGCCGGGACAGGTTTTTACGCGCGAACAGCTTTTAACTGATATCTGGGGTTATGATTTTGCCGGCGAGACACGTACTGTCGATGTTCATGTGCGTACGCTGCGGCTGAAACTGGGCGAAGCAGGAGCATTGGTAGAAACTGTACGCGGCGTCGGTTATCGTATAGGAGCTGGCTATGAGAAATAAAATTTTCAGCGGTCTGCTGTTTTTGTCAACGGCGGCTGTTATCATTGCTTCCGTGCTGATTGCGGTTATTATGTACCAGGGGTCGATGACCACAATGCAGCGTGATTTGAGACAGGAAGCAACTTTTATAAAAATGGGTCTGGAACAGAGCGGGAAAAGCTATCTGCAGGCATTGACCATGGAAAGCGGTAAGCTGACTCGTGTTACTTTGATTGCTCCTGACGGCAGGGTCATCTATGACAATCATGTGGCAGCCGAAAAAATGCTCAATCATAAAGATCGTGAGGAAGTACAGGAAGCGTTAGCAAGTGGAATTGGTTTGGCCGAGCGTATGAGCGATACTCTGTCAGAAAAAACTTTTTATTTTGCGCTGCGGCTGGATAATGGTGATATACTGCGTGTTGCAAGAACGACAGACTCTGTTTTTGCGACGGTGGCCGGCAGTATTCCCTATATGATCGCGGTAGTGCTGGTGGTGGCTTTGGTGGCTATGCTTCTGGCACGGCGGATTACTGATAAAATGGTTTTACCGCTGGATCAGGTGGACCTGGAAAACCCACTGGAAAATGATACTTATGATGAACTGGCACCGTTTTTAACACGGATCGCCCAGCAGCAGAGGCAGGTTTCAGAAGGCTTAAAGCAGCTGCGGCAGAAGCAGAATGAACTGGCGGCTATTACTCAGAGTATGAATGAGGGTCTGATCCTTTTGAATGACCGGCAGAATATTTTATCGATCAACGACAGTGCCGCCAAATTATTTGGTTTGCAGGATCATGAAGTCGTTGGTAAAAATATTCTGACTTTGGAGCGAGGCCAGGAAGTGCAGGAGCTGCTGCAGAAAGTAGCTGTGGGCGGCAGCGGTGAAAGTCTGTATCAGAAGGACGGGCGCTTTTATCAGCTATGCGGCAGCAGTGTTGGTGGTAAAGGCAGCGTATTGCTGATTTTTGATGTTACTGAAAAGCGTGCAGCAGAAACACTGCGGCGTGAGTTTTCTGCAAATGTTTCGCATGAACTGAAAACACCGCTGCAGTCGATTTTGGGTTATGCTGAGATTATGAAAAACGGGTTAGTTCAGGAAGGCGATAAGCAGCGCTTCCTGGAAAAAATCTACAGTGAGGCCGGGCATCTGATTGTGCTTATCGATAATATTATGAAACTGTCGCGTTTAGACGAGTCAGCGAATAATATGAACAACCTGGAAATTATCGAATTGAAAAAGCTGGCTGAAGGTACAGTTCAGCGTCTGCAGGAACAGGCTGCCGGAAAAAATGTCGCAATAAGCGTCAGTGGCTGTGAAGCTGAGGTAGAAGGAGTACCTGCAGTTTTGAGCGAGGTTATTTATAACCTTATTGACAACGGGATCAAGTATAATCGTGAAAACGGCAGCGTTGAGATTACAGTAGCCGTAATTCCCGGTGAAGCAGTACTGACATTTAAGGATACCGGCTGCGGTATAGGCAGTGCTGATAAAGAGCGGGTTTTTGAACGCTTTTACAGAGTTGATAAAAGTCACTTTAAAGAAACCGGCGGTACAGGTTTGGGACTTTCCATAGTCAAGCATGGGGTGATGTTCCATAAAGGTCGCATTGAGCTGGAAAGTGAACTGGACAAAGGGACTACTATAAAAATCTTTTTGCCGCGGAAATAATTAAAACACCCTCCACCAATAATTATTGATGGAGGGTGTTTTGTTTTTGTCGCAAAGTTTATAATATAAATTTATATTTCATTGCTGAAAAGACGTAATTTTGTTAAAATAAATATAAATATTAAAATATAATAAACAAGCTTGATTGACAGGAAAGATAAGGTAACAATTTTCATATGAAGCTTCTTAAAAGTACTTTTGTTTGGTTAGCGATAATAATGTCTATTTGTGCCTGTGTGACTACAAATGCTGCAGAAACACAGGCTAAAAAAGTTTTAAAGGTGGCATTCCCTGAAACACGCGGTATATGTGAGACATACGCAGATGGCACCCGTGGCGGTGTTGTCTATGAATGGTTAGTTGAAATCGCTAAATATACAGGTTGGGAATATGAGTTTATTGGAGATTCCATTACCAAGTCAATAAAAAATATGGAACATAATAAATATGATCTTATGGGTGCTGTGTTAAAATCACCGGGATTTGGTGAAAACCTGTATTATCCTGAACATCTGATGGGTTATAGCTACAGTTTGCTGATTTATAACAAAAATGACCAGAATATCAAGGGATTTGATATTAAAAGTCTGGAAGGGAAAACGATTGGTGTTTTTGCCAAGGCTACTGATAAAATAAAGCGCTTAAATAATGTTTTAGAATTCAATGATATAAAAAGCGATATCAAATATTACGGTACTTCTGATGAATTTGAAAGTTCTTTGGATAATGGTGAAGTGGATCTGCTTTTAGTAAGCGATCTTTTTAACAAGCTGGCTGATTATAATGTCGCATTGCGTTTTAATTCTGAACCTTGTTATATCGTTGCCAGAAAGGACGATCCGGAAACAAGTGCGCAGCTGAATGAAGCTATAAAAAAGATTTATGCAGTCAATCCGAATTTTGGCGAAGCCCTGTTTCAAAAATATTTTCCTGTTAATTACAGTAACACTGCTGTATTCTCAGAACAGGAAAGTACGTTTATACATAAAAATGGCCCATTTAAGGTAGCTGTAGTAAAAAACAATTATCCTTTTTATTATATTAAGGATGGTGAACCTAAAGGTATCGTTCCTGAAATTTTTGCATTGATTGCTGCTCAGATCGGAGCGGAGTTTGAGTATATAACGGCTGCTTCCTATGGGCAGACTTTGGAATTGGTCAAAAGCGGTCAGGCAGATATCCTTGGTTATTATATCAATGAAAATGACGCCTTTAATCCTGATGGTTTAAATATCACCAAAAATTATATGATGCTTAATTCTATCATCATGCGTAATAAGTATACACCTTTCCCAAATGATAAAAATATTGCTGCAGTCATAAACGGCAGCTGTGCATCGCGTAATATCAAACATACAGACGTTGCGCATTTTGATACATATGAAGAATGTCTGAATGCAGTAGATTCGGGAGAAGCTTCTTATAGCAGAATACCTGTCGTTGTTTTGGAAGATCTGTATATGAGTGATTATTATACTAATATCATTCCTGTTATAGAGAGTCCTGAGATATATTTGTCTTTGGGGATCAGCAGCAGTAATGATATACAGCTGTATTCTATTTTGAATAAAAGTCTGGTCAACCTGTCCAATGAGCAGACTGCGCAGATTTTATCCAATAATACCTTGATGTCTGGCAAGAAAGAAATGTCTTTCAAGGCTTTGGTTTATTCTAATCCGGTCATATTTTCTCTGATCATAATTGGGTTTATTTTACTTGTGGTAACGATTGTTTTTATGTATTTTTGGTTTAAAATGAAAAATCAGGTCATTTATTTTAAAATGAAAAAAGTAGAAAACATCAGCAAGGTGCGTTCAGAGTTCCTTTCCAGGATGTCACATGAAATAAGAACTCCTTTGAATGCAATCATCGGATTGGCTAATCTGATGCGGCTTTCCGGTGAAGGGGATCCTGTGACGCAGAAAAATATTTCCAAAATTGATTCTTCTGCTAAATTTTTATTATCGATCGTCAATGATATCCTTGATATGTCAAAAATAGAAAGCGGCAAGATCCAGATCGAAAGCAGACCTTTTTCTATGGATAATCTGCTGCGGCAGCTGAGCAATATTTTTCTGGTGATGGCGGAAGAGAGGAAAATCAAATTACAGTTTAAATGCTGTTTTACACATAAAAATTTTGTTGGAGATGAGCTGCGTTTAAAGCAGGTTCTTATTAATTTGCTCTCCAATGCCCATAAATTTACAGAAAACAATGGCGAGATAACGGTAACGGTTCTGGAAAGTGCTGCTGAAGAAGGGGTTTCTGAGCTGCGTTTCAGTGTTTGTGATACAGGGATTGGTATTCCTGAAACAGATCTGGAACGTATTTTTGGATCGTTTGAGCAGGTCTTCCGAAAAAGCCGCAGCAATCAGCAGGGAACTGGGTTGGGGCTGGCTATCAGCCGCAATTTGGTAGAATTGATGGGCGGTATTTTAAGTGTACGCAGTGAGGTTGAAAAAGGTTCTGAATTTTTCTTTACTATCAAGCTGCCTGTTTACGAAAAACAGTTTGATGAAATCCTGGAAAATAATAACGAAGTCAGAATACATAGTTATTTAGCGGGTAAAAATATTTTGTTGGCAGAAGATAATGATCTTAATGCCGAGATTGCCGTAACGATGTTGGAAATGCAGGGGGTACATGTTGAACGCGTTGTAAACGGACAGCAGGCTGTAGACAGGTTTCAGGAAACTTTGCCAGGCACTTATGACCTGATTTTAATGGATCTGCAGATGCCGGTAAAGGGCGGGCTTGAAGCTGCTGCAGAGATCAGGTCTTTGAGCAGGGACGACGCACAGGAAATACCAGTTATCGCTATGACCGCCAATACGCTGCAGGAAGATCGTGAGAAAGCGCTGGCTGCGGGAATGAATGCTTTTATTCCCAAGCCGTTCGATGTGGAACAATTGTATAAAAGTATTGAAAAGTTTCTGCATTAGCTGATAGTATTTGCTGAAGTCATAACAAAAGAAACTTTTATCAAGGAGAGGTTGCTTTGCAGCAAAAAAAATTGTGTTTCTTGGCTATATTTTACCTGGTGCTTTTCTCAATGAAAACCGCGGCTGCAGCGGGTGAAGCGGAATTTTATTTAGAGCCGATGATAGTTACGGCTGCGCGTTATGACAACAGTGCAGGTAAACCAGGTTACTATAAAGTTGATGAAAAGAAGCTGGAAAACGGCAATTATGATAATGCTTTGGATGTGATTAAGCAACTGCCGGGAGTTACTTTGATGGCAAGGGGCGCCAGCGGTGGTATGAATGCCTATAGTAAGATTTTGCTGAATGGTTCTGACCGTTATTTGGTAATTATTGACGGTGTGCGTTCTAACTGGAACGGCAGCAGTTATAATGATTTTGATTTCAGCGTACTGCCGGCGGGAATGCTGGAAAGTGTAGAGGTTTTGTCGTCAGCAGCCGGAAGCGTTTACGGTAATGCTGCTAAAGGCGGTGTGATCAGGATAACTACAAAAAAAGCTGTTGAAGGTGTTAAAACCAGTATCAATCTGGAAACGGGCAGTTATGGACGTGAGCAAGAGAATATTTTACATTTAGGCAAAAGCGGTGAATGGAGCTGGTCGGTTTATGCCCGAAAAAGTATTATGGGCGATTACAGTAGTGCAAGGCAGAGTATACCTTCGTACGAAAATGTTGAAAATGCTGGTATCAAATTGACCAAAGCCTGGGGTGAAACTGCTGATCTGACTTTAAGCTACAGGGTTTTCAGCGGCAGGTATAAATCAAAGATCTTCAATTATAAGAATACGGAACCTGATGAAACTAAGCCGCCAAAGTTAGTTAAAAATATTTTTATGACCGATGCCCGCAAGACAGAAGATAATCTAACTCTGGAATATGAGCGTAAATTTTCGGATACAGAAAATAATATTGTGGGTATTTACAGACGCAGCAGCAATGCCGCCTATGATAGAAGTTTAAATGTTGAACGACCATGGCTGCTTGATTTACGGACGGAAGGTTTTTTTGACCGTTACAGTAAACAGTGGCACCCCAAACATACTTTGACCGGCGGTGTGGAATATTACAAGGATCAGGTCCTTGATTATCAGGATCTGGCAGCAAAATATAGTGACGGAACTGTGATCAGTAAAGCTGTTTATCTGCAGGATGTCTGGCAGCTGGCTGACAGCGTCAAAGCTGTCGGCAGTCTGCGTCAGGATTGGAATTCTTATGCAGGGAGCAAGCTTTCTCCTGCTTTGTCGTTGGAATATCAGCCCTCTGAAAAGGTATTATATACTTTGGCCTATACAGAATATTTTGCGCCGCCCAAGCAGCTGCAGATATTTTCTCCTGATTATGGTGACGAGGCGCTGAAGCCAGAAGAAGGTAGGGTTTATGAAGCGGGATTAACTTATGTACCGGATGAGTCTTCGTCATTAAAAATTAATGTTTTTCATCGTGATGCAGCTGATGTCATTGCAGTAGATATAAGTTTGCCCAAATATCTTCGTCGATATGCCAATATTGCGCATGAGAAAGCAACAGGATTTACTGTTTCCGCATCGAAACTGTTTTCAGAAAAGTGGCGTTCTCTGGTGGCTTATACACAGACGAAAGTGGATACGGAACGTAAAAACTCAAGCCCTGTAAGTACGATGATACCTCACGGTGAACTGTTGCTTGATTTGATGTACGAATATGATAAGTATAGTGTGCTGCTGCAGGGGCGCGGAGTTTTTGATCAGGCTAACGGCCGTGGTGAAAATCGTTTTGCCAATAATAATTACTGGGTATGGAATGCTTCATTGAACTATAAACTGCAGAAAAATACCAGGCTTTATGTGAAGGTCAATAATATTTTTAATCAGTTTTATTCCAATTGGGACAATGAGAGCGGCGGATTTCTTGGATTTGATGAGTGGTATGCCGAACCTGGGCGTAACTATCAAATTGGTATAAACTACAGTTTTTAATGCTTCAGGAAAACAGCAAAAGCCATCTGTGTATTTGCAGATGGCTTTTCTGTATTGTGGAATTCTGGTGTTCAGCTCAAAGTTAAAGAAAGAGAGATGTTTAGATTAAATTTATTAAATGTTTATCTACAAGTTGCTGATCGGTATGCAAAAAAAATCAGAAGACATCCGATGCAGATGTTGATTAATTGCTGTAGTGAAGGTGACAATAGAGGTGCGCTGCTGTTACCTAAAAAAGCAAGCAGACAGAGAAATAAGAACGTTGCACTTATACAGCCACAGGTGAAAGAAAGAAGCTGCTGTCTGTTGAGCCGGTACTGGGAAACTTGTGCTGAAAGCATACCTAACCAGAAAATAATCGTCAGGGGATTGCTGAGCGTAAGCAGTCCTGCAGCGTAAAAACTGCTGATTTGTGGCAGCATAATAGTGGCAGTTGAAACCTGTGGATGAAAAACATCAGCTAAAGCAGTAACTGCAAAGTAGAGAAGCACAGCAGCACCGCAATAACGTAGTTTTTTTTGTATGCCCGGATAATTTTTCAGGCAAGTTCCTAAACCATATAATGCCAGCAGGATATAGAAAGCGTCAACCAAAACTACTGCCAGTACGGCTTTCAACGCTTCGGTTATTCCCCGGGCAATAGCTGTTTGCAGAATAAAAAGACAAACCGGACCGATTGACAGCTGTAAAATTATACCAAGGCGCAGACCGCGTATAAAAGAGTTCAGCAATTTAACTCTTCCTTTAGCGTTGCCAGAGTAATAAAGGTATTAGAACTGCTGACGCCGGTGATTTTTTTTAGCTTATTAGTAAGAAAGCTTTCCAGAGCATCGGTATCGCTGACGCTTACTTTAAGCAAATAGTCGTAAGCTCCGGCAAGATGATGACATTCAAGTACACCCGGAAGAACGGTTATCTGACTGCGGAAAGCATTGATATGCTCGGTTTTATCAATATTTACAAAAATAAAAGCTAAAAGTTTTTGCCCGGTCTGCCGGCGGTCGAGCTTGATTGTATACTTTTGAATAATCGAATTTTGTTCGAGTTTACGTATTCTTTCGGCAACAGCAGGAATTGACAGTTTTACTTTTTTACTTATCTCAGAAGCGGTGACGCGCCCGTTTTTCTTTAAACAGTCTAGAATTGCAGTATCAATATTGTCCATAAAAGCCTCCTTAAGTAAATAATATAGCAATTCTTTATTAAAAGTAAATAATTTATTGAAAAACGATAAATATTTAAGTAAATAAGCAGATGATATAAAAAAATACCGTTGGACTAAGTTGTTCAACGGTATTTTAAGACAGTTATTTCTTTTTATCTTTTTTCAGTTCTACATCAATTTCAAAAAGTCTGTTCCAGGGGAAAGAAATATCAAAATTACTTTTTTCTGTAAATTTATAACGTCCTGATAAATCTCGGCAAACGCCTAAAGCCAGATCGTGAACTGGTTTCTGATAAGGGCCGAGAAGGTAAACTGCATTTTTTTGATTTTTGCTTTCCAAAAATGCAGTAGCACTGCGTCGGGCATTGGCCTGATAATACCAGTCGTCTATAACTCTGATACGCATCAGTTTTTCAGCATCTGGTTTTGACATCTGCGGAGTCAGTATACCCTGACAAATGGCAAATCCAACGGTATTGTCCGCAGTATTCCAGCCATTATAGGCTGTCAGCCGTTCCAACTGCCCCTGTTTGGCCAGTTCGTTCATAAAGCCATTATCAGCTCCGTTAGAATAAGCTACGTCGGCCAAAGATACCCGGTAGCCGTTATCCATAAGCTGCTTGAGCTGTTTGATATAGGTACGGTTTTGCGGTGAAGAGAAAAACTGATTGGAAGGAGCGGTAGAATCCATCATTATGCCGTCAAAGGGCGTGTTTAGTGCCAAAACAACGTCTGCGTTAGCGGCACTGGTAGCAGTACGTCCGTCTACTGCTAAAATCTGCTGTGGCACTGATTGACCCAAGGTCATATCAGAATATTGCGGCAGCGTTCGCGGTCCCCAGCCATCTGCATAATAGGCGTAAACACGTGGATGATAACGCTTCAGTTCGTTTCCGGCTCTGGTCAGCAGCAGCAGCCCGAGCTGGTCGACACCGGGGATTATCTGAAAAGTTCGCTGCGTAAGATCATAGGTTTCCTGAGTGAGCTTGCGTGCTTCCATATGGGTATGCGATAACGGAGCATTATCGTCCTTGCCGATTGCGAGAAAGTGAAAACGGTTGCTGCGGGTCATTTCCGTCAGCTTGCTGTTGATATTGAGATTTTTTTGGCGGCGTTCCAGCCAGTCCTGCAAATCTGCTTTAGGCAGGTTGGTAGACAAAGTTTTTTTCGTTAAAGCATCTTTGAGGCTGAGTCCAATCAAATCTTCGGAGTCACAAAGCTCGGAATAACGAAAAATAGCCGGACCGATTTTCGAATAATATGGAGGCTCAACAGCGCCAAAACTGGCGCGCGGAGTTCTCATCAAGGTAGAGAAAGCATAAAGCCGTACTGGGAACTGATCACGCAGTGTTTCGAGTCGCTGCAGACGCTGCTCTAAAACTGCCTGCGGTTCGTGATGAGTACGTGATGCAACCAGACCGCCGTAGATCAGACTGTCTGTGGAAATGACGGCAGCGTCTGCATGAGGCGCACGGCTGACGAGCCATTTCCATAATTCATCAGGACTGCCGTTTCGATTATATGAAGCCAGATATTTATCAGGCGGAAGCAGCACTTTGTAACCCGCTGCTTCCATTGTTTTGGCAACATAAGAGGAACAGACAGGACGGTTATCCAAAGGTAAAAACAACAGAGTTTCTTTTTGGTTTTCCTCTGCCTGAGCCGAACTAAAAGATAGAAGCAGCAGGGAAAACAGCAGTATTTTTCTGAATGGATTATTCCAGATCTTCATCGGGGCATCTCCTAAAACTATTACTAATCTTAATATAATTATAAGGTAACGATATAAATTTGGCTACAAGAATTTTACAAATCAAAATTATTGACAATAATTATTGTTAAGTTTATAATTAAACATAGTCACATAATCAATCGGTTATGCGAAGGAAGAGGCTAACATATATTTCCTGCAGAGAGAGGCGCCCAGGCTGTAAGCGCTTTGGAAAAATGATAGACCTTACCACCTTCAAACCACATTGCGGAACCTCTGCTCGGGCAGTTAGTATGCAGTGTCGTATGCCGGCGTTAACGGTACCGAGTGGACTTGCCAGCAGCAGGTCAATTAGGGTGGAACCGCGGTCAACTCCGTCCCTTTCCAGGGAACGGAGTTTATTTATTTTTAGGAGGCTAGTAAAATGGCAAATGTTAAAGTAACCTTAAAAGATGGCAGTGTAAAAGAAGTTACTGCCGGAACGACATTGCTGGAAGTGGCAAAAGGTTTGTCGCAGAAACTTGGCAAACAGGCACTTTTGGCTGTGGTAGACGGTGTGAATAAAGATTTGACAGATAAATTGGAGCATGATGCGTCAGTTGAATTTGTTGTTCCTGAAAGCTCTGAAGGACTGCATGCGATTCGCCATACGGCGGCACATATCATGGCCCAGGCAATTCAGCACTTGTTCCCCGATACTAAATTTGCTATCGGACCTGCTATTGCTAATGGTTTTTATTATGATTTAGACAGCGAGCATGTTTTTGTCCCGGAAGATCTGATTGCTATTGAAAAAGAAATGGCTAAGATCGTTAAGGCCAATCTTCCGCTTGTACGCAGTGAATTGCCGCGCAGTGAAGCGTTGAAAATGTTTGCAGACAAAGATGAAAAATATAAGGTCGAACTGATCAATGATCTGCCTGAAGATGCAGTTATCAGCACTTATACGCAGGGGGATTTCACAGACTTATGCGCCGGGCCGCATTGTCCGTCGACCGGCAGGGTAAAAGCTTTTAAACTGCAAAGTATTGCCGGCGCTTACTGGCGTGGTGATGAAAAAAATAAAATGCTGCAGCGTATCTACGGCACCGCTTTTCCTAGTAAGGAAGAACTGGACGCTTATCTGCATATGCTTGAAGAAGCTGCCAGACGTGATCATCGAAAACTTGGCAAAGAGCTGGATCTGTTCAGTATCATGGAAGAAGGTCCTGGATTCCCGTTTTTCCATCCCAATGGCATGGTAATCCGCAACGAGCTGATCAATTATTGGCGTGAAGTGCACAGACGTTATGGTTATCAGGAAATCAAAACTCCGATGATCTTGTCCCGTAAGTTATGGGAGACTTCTGGACACTGGGACCATTACCGTGAAAATATGTATGTTACTGAGATCGACAACGAAGATTACGCTATCAAACCCATGAATTGCCCCGGTGGTATGCTGGTCTATAAAACTCATCCGCATAGCTACAGGGAATTACCGATCCGTGCCGGCGAGCTTGGACTGGTACATCGTCATGAATTGTCCGGTGCTTTGCATGGCTTGTTCCGTGTGCGCTGCTTTACGCAGGATGATGCTCATATTTTTATGATGCCGAGCCAGATCAAAGACGAGATCCAAAATGTTATTCGTTTATTTGACGAGGTTTATGCAACCTTTGGGCTGAAATATCATGCCGAGCTTTCGACCCGCCCGGAAGATTCAATGGGTGATGCCGAAACCTGGGAAACTACAACTAATGCTTTGAAGAGCGCAATGGAAGATTTTGGACTTGATTATGTGATCAATGAAGGCGACGGAGCTTTCTATGGCCCTAAGATCGACTTTCATCTGACAGATTCTATCGGTCGTACATGGCAGTGCGGCACTATTCAGCTGGATATGCTGCTGCCAGAAAAATTTGATTTGACCTATACCGGCGAAGATGGTTTGAAGCATCGTCCGGTTATGATCCATCGTGTGGTTTATGGTTCTATAGAGCGTTTTATCGGTATCCTGATTGAGAACTATGCCGGTGCTTTTCCTGCCTGGCTTGCTCCCTGCCAGGTGCGTGTAATGCCGATTACCGACAAGCATTATGAGTATGCTAAAAAATTGAGTGATGAAATGTTTAAATTGGGGCTGCGCGTTTATCTTGACGATCGTAACGAAAAAATCGGTTATAAGATTCGTGAAGCACAGCTGCAGAAAGTTCCGTATATGCTTGTTATCGGTGATAAAGAAGTTGAAGACGGTACAGTTGCTGTGCGCCGCCGCGGCGAAGGAGATATCGGAGCTATGAAGCAGGAAGATTTTATTGCCATGCTGCAAGAAGAAATTGCCGATAAAAAATAATCAGATATGAATGTCGTGCTAGATAAGTGGTAACGGAAATAGATAATAATTATTGAAAAAACGAATAAAAAGTGTTATAATATATCCAGATAAAAACGGCATTTTAAGCTGTTAAGGAGGATGTTATCATGAATAAAAAAGTTTATAAGGTTTTTAATGAACAAGTCCAGGCTGAATTGTATTCTGCATATATGTATCTTGCGATGAGCCTGGATATGGAAGCTAAAAATTATAAAGGTATGGCTAAATGGCTTTATCTGCAATATGAAGAAGAACGTGAACACGCTTTGCGCTTTGTAAAATTTATGCAGGACTGCGGTGTGCAGCCTCAGCTTCTGCAGATTGATATGCCGGCGGCTGATTACGGTACCCCTCTGAATTTGTTCAAAAAAGTTTTAGAGCATGAAAAATATGTTACTTCCCGTATTTATGATATGTATGAAGTAGCTTTGAAAGAAAAAGATTACGCGGCTCAAAGTTGTCTTAAATGGTTTATCGATGAGCAGGTAGAAGAAGAAGCCAATGCTTCTGAGATTGTTGAAAAGCTGGAAATGATCGGCGATAATATTTCCGGATTGTTTTATCTTGACGGACAGCTGGGAGCAAGAAAAGATTAATAAATATGTTGACACAAAGTTAACATTATGATATTATATCCAAGTAACAAAGCAGAAGCCGCTCGCTTCTCACCTTGCAGCAAAAGCTCGACAGGGTCGGATATGATTTTCAGCGCGGGCAGTATTATCTGCTCGCGTTTTTTATTTAATTTTGGAGGTGAACGGTTATTAGCAAAGAAAGCTTGCGTATCAATGAAGAAATTCGGGCACGGGAAGTGCGCGTTATTGCCGGTGAAGGCGAACAGCTGGGTATTATGTCCGGTCGTGATGCTTTGCAGCTGGCGCAGGAAAGACATCTTGATTTAGTGGAGATCGCTCCTACAGCGAAACCTCCGGTGTGCCGGATTATGGATTACGGCAAGTATCGTTACGAGCAGCAAAAACGAGATAAAGAAGCTCGTAAAAAGCAAAAGACCTTTGATATCAAAGAAGTCAAATTGCGCCCCGGTATTGAGGATCATGACTTCGGCGTCAAATTCAAAAATGCAGTGCGATTCCTGGAAGACGGCGACAAAGTAAAAGTCACCATCATGTTCCGTGGCCGCGAATTATCGCATCCTGAGCTTGGCGAAGTGTTGCTCAAAAAAATGGCTGAACAGCTCAAAGACATGGCTGTCATTGAGCGTGCACCTAAATTAGAAGGCAGAAACATGATTATGATTGTTGCGCCTAAAGCTACCAAATAAGGAGGACTTAACAATGCCTAAAATGAAAACCCGCAGAGCTGCTGCTAAACGTTTTAAAAAGACTGGTACCGGTGAATTCAAACGTGCTAAAGCTTTTAAAAGCCATATTCTTGAACATAAATCTCCTTCCCGCAAGAGAAACTTGCGTAAGGCTGCACTTGTTCACAAAACTGATCATGAACGCGTAGCAAAAATGCTGCCGTACGCATAATAGATAAGGGAGGCTGACTATAATGGCAAGAATTAAAGTGGGCGTTACTGCTCATCGTCGTCATAAAAAAATCTTAAAACTGGCTAAAGGCTATCGCGGTTCTAAACATTTGCTGTTCAAAAAAGCTAATGAAACTGTTATGAAAGCTTTGAGCTATGCTCGTCGTGACCGTCGTGCTAAAAAACGCGAATTCCGTCGTTTGTGGATCGCTCGTATCAACGCTGCTACCCGTGCTAACGGCATGAGCTACAGCCGTTTCATGAATGGTCTGGCTAAAGCTGGTATCGAAATGAACCGTAAAGTTTTGGCTGATATGGCTATTTATGATGCAGCTGCTTTCACCAAACTGGTAGAAGCTGCTAAAGCTGCTCTGTAAGAATTACTGCTTACAGTACAAATGAATTGAATTGCTGCTGCTGCGGCAATAAAAAACAGTGTAAGTCTTAGGACTTACACTGTTTTATTTTAAGTTGTTATTTAATGTTATTAAGGATAGTAACTAATTCACCAGCGCTGATATCACCGGCAACAGGAGTAATAATACCTTTGCCTGCGATTTTTACAGTGCCGCCCTCAGCATAGGCATTTTGAGTATTCTGACCTGCATGATAGATCGCTGCAAGATTGCCTGCTACGAAGTAAGAACGCTGCATACCGCTCATATTGCCTGCAGCAGCCGGTGTCATAAAGGTCTTTCCGTTAATTTTCACTTCGCCGCTGTTAGCGTCAACAGTAACTTTGCCGTTACTGTATTCGGTAAGCTTTTTGGAATAATTATTGCGGCGGTCGCTGTCTTTCGGATGAGTAGACGGGTTGAGTATGTCGCTGAGAACATCTTTTTTAGAGCTGTCGCTGGAGCTTTCGATAACTGCCTGCCAAACAGCTGCAGGAGCGCCTACATTATAACCGGCATCAGCCATATAAGTGAAGGCGATATTGTCAGCTTCCCATTCGTTGGGTTTGGTAACGCCGGTGTTTTTGGCATGGACTGCTACTACTTGTGCTGCCAGACCGTTAGCACCGCCGATTTCAGAGCCTACAGTTTTCATCACGAAGTCAACGGACATCTTTTTCTTTGCGCCTTTGATTGGATGTTCTTTCTGACCGTGTACAAGCTCATGGGCGATAACGGCCGCCAGTTTATCTTCATTGTAGTCCAGGAACCAGAAAGCGCCGATATTTACGGACATATTGTGCCCTAATGCACAGTAAGCATTGAAAAATTCCTGATTATTAACGAAATAATTATATGGTTTACTATTGATGGTTGCGTCGCTTTTGGCGATGGCCGGGGTCATACGCTGCATAATGCGGCCAAGCATGGCATTGGCATTATAATCGCTGTTGACGCCGTCTTCCTGTTTCAGGGCTTCGAACAGCTCATGGCGGCCTTCGTTATCATAATAATTCAGTGCCTTGTTGATTTCCTGCTGTTCCTTGGCGGCGCCTACGGCTTTGCCGGCAATACTGCCAAGGTTGATGGCTTCAGCCTGCTGTGGCAGAGTAAAGCTCAGTACTGATACGGCTAAAAGAGCCGCACCTACTATTATTTTAGATTTTTTAAACATTGATATCCCCCTTTGTGTATATTCTGTGAACTATTATAGCAAACGAAATGGTAAAAGCAAAGTTTTGTTTAAGGAATATTTTTAAGATAAAAAGAATTTTGCTTAATTTTTACGTCAGCAGTATAATTTAAGGTGAGTTTTTTATGAAGCAGTAGATAAAGACAAGATCTCTTTTGATGAAAATGAGGGAACCATATGGAACAGGTTTTAACTAAGGCACTGGCATTTGTAGCCGTTATTGCCTTAGGTTATTTCTTAAAGAAGCGCGGCTTTTTTAAACCGCATGACTATGAACTTATTGCCAAAATAGTCTTAAATATTACGCTGCCATGTGCCGTTATTACCAGCTTTGCAGCTTTTAAAATGGATTATACGCTGTTTATATTGACTCTGATCGGTTTTTGTGGAAATTTGCTGATGATTGCCTGGGGATTTATATTGACGCGTTATCAGACGAATGCGACAAAGATTTTTTACGTATTTAATCTGGCCGGTTATAATATCGGCTGTTTTACTTTACCGTTTGCACAAAGCTTTTTGGGCCCTTTCGCTGTAGTAGCTACTTGTATGTTTGATGTGGGTAATTCGATTATGTGTACTGGCGGAACTTATGCTCTGACCAGTGGGCTGGTGCATACGGGTGAAAAATACGAGCCTGTGAATCTGCGCAGTATAGCTGCTAAACTGCTGGGATCTGTGCCTTTTGCTGTTTATATGCTGATGTTGGTCTGTGCGGTACTACAGCTGCATTTACCTCAGCCTGTTTATACTCTTACGGGTCTTATCGGCGGTGCCAATACTTTTTTATCGATGCTGATGATCGGAATGATGTTTGAAATGACGTTGGATTTAGATAAGCTGAAGCAAGTGCGAGAGGTAGTGCTGTACCGTTATGTTTTTGGAATTGCCCTGGCATGGCTGTGTTTTTATCATGTGCCGCTGAGTGCAGAGGTCAAGGAAGTACTGACGCTGGTTTTTTTGGCGCCTTCTACGGCTATCGGCCCGATCTTTATTGCCAGAATGGGCGGTAATGTGGAACTGGCCGGTTTTGCTAATTCCATAACTATTGTGCTCAGTATTATTTTGATGACGCTGTTTTTTATATTTCTGCACATTTGATTTGTAATTAAATAAAGCGGTCTTTTAGTAAGCAAGTAAAATTGACAAGCATAAAGTAATGAGAGTAAACTTGATTTATATTCAATAAGTAATATTTAGCGGCTTTTGTCGGGATGGTGAAAAATTTGTTGTTTTTGATCAATTTATTGCACAAATGGTTAAAGCTGCTTAATCGCAGTTTGAATGGCAGCCAGATGGTGGCGTTTACTTTTGCCATGCTTATCTTATGCGGTTCACTGCTGTTGATGCTGCCAATGGCCAGTGCTGACGGCAGCAGTATGCGTTTTATCGACGCTTTGTTTACAGCGACCTCTACTTCATGCGTAACAGGACTTGTTGTTGTAGATACAGGGCATTATTTTTCCTGGTTTGGAAAATTAGTGATGATCGTTCTCATCCAGATCGGTGGATTGGGCATTATGACTCTGACCACCTTACTGAGCGTGGCGGTTGGTAAAAGGATCAATCTGAGAGAAAGGCTGTTTATTCAGGAATCGCTTAATCTGAATGAACCTTCCGGGGTAGTACGGTTGTCGTTAAATGTTGTTAAATACGCTTTGACGATCGAATTTATTTTTGGGACTATTCTGGCCTGGCATTTTTATTCTGCTTTGGACATGGGGCTTACAGGTATTGCCTGGGGTTACTGGCATGCTATATCGGCTTTTTGCAATGCCGGGTTTGACTTGTTTGGAGATTATGCCAGTCTGACAGGGCATTATAACGATATAACTCTGAATTTGTGTATTATGGCGCTGATAACCATCGGTGGTATTGGTTTTACGGTTTTGGATGATCTGCGTCGTAACCGGAAATGGAAGAAGCTGCGTTTGCACAGTAAAATAGTGCTGACGGCCAGCGCGATCCTGACTTTTGGCGGTACTCTGGTGATCTTGGCTTTGGAATATACGAATCCTGCTACTCTTGGCGGCATGCCCAACGAATTGGACAAATGGATGGCGGCTGCTTTTCAGGCGGTTACCTGCCGCACTGCCGGGTTTAATACGATCGATTTGACTGATATGCGGGCCAGTTCTCTGTTTTTTATGGTTCTTTTAATGGGTATCGGTGCTTCGCCGACGTCTACTGGCGGTGGTATGAAAACGACAACTGTGCTCGTTCTGCTGGTATCGACGTGGGGACTTCTGCATGGCAAGCGTGATACGGTGCTGTTTGACAGGAGGATAGCTTCGGAAACAGTCGATAAAGCTTATAATGTTTTTACAGTTTGCCTGTTGTGGATGCTTGGAGCGTATTTTCTGCTCCTGATCTGCGATGGTGGGCTGCATCGGGCGGATTACGTTTTATTTGAAGTGGTTTCTGCATTTGCGACTGTTGGTCTGGGAGTTGGGATTACGCCAGACTGGAACGACTGGGGCAAACTGATTCTGGTTTTGACTATGTATGCCGGACGTATCGGCGTGCTGACCTTTGTTTTATCCTTCCTTCATTCGAAAGATGATAAGATCAGATATCCTTCGGAAAATATTATGATTGGTTAAAGGCGGTAACGATAATGATTAAAAAACAACGTGAAAAACAATATGCTGTTTTCGGGTTAGGGCGTTTTGGTACGAGTGTAGCATTGACACTTAACGAACTTGGTTATCAGGTCATGGGTGTTGATACTGATGAAGATAATGTTCAGCGTCTGGCACATGAGCTGACTCATGTTGTAACGGCAGATTCTTCTGATGAACGTACGCTGCGTTCTTTGGGCGCTCAGAATTTTGATGTGGCAGTCGTGGCGATCGGGGATTTGGAAGCGAATATGCTGACGACCTTACTGCTTAAGGAAATTGGTGTTCCTGTGGTTGTCGTTAAAGCTATCAATCAGGTTCATGGAAAAATGCTCAAAAAAATCGGCGCTGATAAGATCGTTTATTCGGAACGTGATATGGGACAGCGTGTAGCGCATAACCTTATTTCCAACAGCATCGTCGATTATATCGAACTGTCTGATACCATCAGCTTGATGAGTATCACTGTGCCGCCAAGTCTGGCAGGGAAAAACCTGATCGAATCCAATCTGCGCAGCCGCTATAATGTCAATATCGTGGCGATTAAGCACGGCAGTGAAACTCTGGTCAATCCCGATCCCAAAATGGTACTTAACCTCGGCGATGAAATGATCATTATCGGTGAGCATAGTAATATTAAAGCACTGGAGGAAGTGGTCTGATGAAAGAACTGAGCAGCGTAAGTAATCCGATCGTTAAAGCTGCCGCAGAGCTGAAACAAAAAAAATATCGGACAGAACAGCAGGCTTTTTTAGTGGAGGGAATGCGATCGGTGGAGGAAGCTGTAAACTGTGGTATAGTGAAACAGCTTTTTGTGCTTAAAGGAACTAAAACTGCTTCGGCAAGGCAGGCCGCTATTATAGCAGCGGCTGCGGCAGAAGGAGTTGAATTGTATGAGGTTACCGAACCTGTAATGAAAAAAATTGCCGACACAGAAACGCCGCAGGCTCTGACTGCCGTTGTTGCCAAACAAAGTGCGGCCTTAGAGGAACTGGCTGCAGCCGGTGGTATTGTGCTCGTATTAGACCGCATCGGCGATCCTGGTAATCTGGGAACGATGATTCGTACTGCTGATGCGGCAGGTATCAGCGGCGTAGTACTACTGGCTGGCTGTACTGATATTTTTGCACCGAAAGCAGTACGTTCTACAATGGGATCACTGCTGCATATACCGGTAGCTGAAGGTATATGCGAAGCAGACTTTATCAGCTGGGCACGTAAGAACGGTTATGAAATAGCGGTAACTTGCCTGGAAAATGCAGACAGTTTATATCAAACAGATTTACAGGGCCCGGTAGCAGTTGTTGTCGGCAGCGAAGCAGAGGGTGTTTCAGACGGCTTGCTGGAAGCAGCCGTAAAAAAAGTTTTTATCCCGATGGAAGGGCAGGCCGAATCGTTGAATGCTGCTGTGGCAGCTGGAATCGTTATGTTTGAATGTCTGCGGCAACGGCTTGCAGGTAAAGGCAAGTTGTGATAAAATAAGTAACGTTAATTGAATACGCCCCATTTTTTCGACACTATGACCGAGAGAGTACGCCAGACGTGCGACACAGAGAGCGAGGCCACGGCTGCAAGCCTTGCGATACACTAAAGCGGAAGTTCACTCGTGAGTGTTTGCGCTGAAGGCTTTGGTTTGTAGGCGCAACGTCAGTCGCGTTAAGACAGCAGAGTACAAATTAGGGTGGTACCGCGGAAGCATAACTTTCGCCCCTTACCAGGGGCGGGAGTTTTATTTTTTTATAGGAGGAAGAATATGAGAGAAGAATTGCAGGCACTTAAGGAACAAGCGCTGGCAGAGCTGGGAGCAGTAACGACTCCAGACGAACTCAAAGATTTGCGCATCAAATATTTGGGTAAAAAAGGCCCGATGACAGAAATTCTGCGCGGTATGGGCGCACTGCCGGCAGAAGAAAGACCGAAAATCGGACAAATCGTCAACGAAGTAAAAAGCGCCTTGGAAACGGCTATCAATGCCAAAACCGAGGTTTTAGAAGCAGAGTCCTTAAAAGCAAGGCTGGCAAATGAAAAAGTGGACATTACTTTGCCTGGACGCACACAAAACTGCGGGCATCTGCATCCGGTGACACTGACACTGCGCGAGATCAAAAAGATTTTTATGCGGATGGGGTTTGATGTCATGGAAGGCCCTGAGATAGAAAGCGATTATTATAACTTTGAAGCTTTGAACCTGCCGCAGGATCATCCGGCACGGGATATGCAGGATACATTTTATATTACTGAAAAATTTTTGCTGCGTACCCAGACTTCACCTGTGCAGGCTCGTACAATGCAGGCCTGTGAGCCTGACACACCGATCAGGATGATCGCCCCTGGAACAGTTTACCGCAACGATTATGATGCTACTCATTCTCCGATGTTTCATCAGGTAGAAGGTTTGGTACTTGGTGAAAATATCAGCCTTGCTGATTTAAAGGGGACGCTGGAAACCTTTTGTAAAGAGATGTTCGGCGGCAGTGTGGAGATACGCCTGCGTCCCAGTTATTTCCCCTTTACGGAACCAAGTGCCGAAGTAGATATTTCCTGCGTTATCTGTGGCGGCAAAGGCTGCCGCGTCTGCAAGAATTCAGGCTGGCTCGAGATTTTGGGTTCAGGTATGGTTCATCCCAATGTGCTGCGGATGAGCGGTTACGATCCGGATAAAATTAATGGTTATGCTTTTGGAATGGGTGTTGAACGCATCGCTATGCTTAAATACGGCATTGACGATCTGCGCTTATTCTTTGAAAATGATTTGCGGTTTATCCGCCAGTTCAAATAAGGAGGAAGATTATGTTAGCATCTATTGACTGGTTAAAAAAATATGTTGATATTAATGTCACTCCTGAAGAGCTGGCTGAAAAACTGACACGCGTAGGTTTGGAAGTTGAAAGTGTGAACTATCTGGGAGCGGGGTTGGAAGGCGTTGTTACCGGCAAAGTAACACAGATTGAGCGGCATCCTAATTCTGATCATTTGTGGATTTGTATGATGGATTACGGCAGCGGTGAGATCGTACAGATTCTGACTGGTGCGCAAAATGTCCATCAAGACGATATCGTACCGGTTGCAGTTGTTGGGTCGCAGCTTCCCAGTGGGATGAAGCTTAAAAAAGCAAAAATGCGCGGACTTGATTCTTTTGGAATGTTGTGCAGCGCTGAAGAGCTGGGCATTGATGCTAAGCTTTTGCTGCCGGAACAGCGCAATGGTATTTTCATCCTGCCGCCGGATACACCGATTGGCGTAGATATAAAAAAGGTTTTGGGACTGGATGACGTGGTGTTGGATATTGACCTGACCGCCAACCGCGGTGATTGTACAAATATCATTGGTCTGGCACGTGAAGCTGCTGCTGTTTTGGGTACGGAATTCAGAATGCCAGATATGAGCGTACAGGAAACTGCCGGCGGCAATGCTGCCGAAATGGCGAAAGTAGATGTGCAGGCGGCGGATCTGTGCAGTCGTTTTGCTGTGCGGATATTGAAAAATATTAAAATCGGTCAGTCGCCAGAGTGGATGCAGAAACATCTGCGTGCCTGCGGTATGCGTCCCATCAGTAATGTTGTCGACGTGACTAACTATGTAATGCTTGAATTAGGGCAACCGATGCATGCCTATGATTATGACAGGGTCAGTGGACATACGCTGATCGTTCGGCGTGCTGCTGAAGGTGAGAAGCTGGTGACGCTGGATAATCAGGAGCGGAGTCTTGATTCCAGCATGATCACTATTGCTGATACTGAACATGCGGTAGGCCTGGGCGGTGTTATGGGTGGTTTGGAAACAGAAGTTACTGCCGATACCGTAAATGTTATGTTAGAGGCCGCTACTTTTAACGGACCTTCGATTCGCCGTACTTCGAAAGCATTGGGATTACGCAGCGAAGCGTCAGGGCGCTTCGAGCGCGGTGTTGATACCGTGCTGACTCATAATGCGCTTAATCGTGCAGCACATTTGCTGGAACAGATGGGTGCCTGCGAGACTGTCTGCGGTATCGTAGAATCTTATCCGACTGAGGCGCAGCCGGCTGTTGTTAAAGTTAATACGTCTGCTATCAATACCCGCATTGGTGTAGAGATAGAGACAGGGGAAATGATTTCTATTCTGCAGAAGCTTCAGTTCGAAGTACATGAGGAAGGAGAAGATCTGGTCGTTACAGCGCCCAGCTGGCGTTATGATGTGACCTGTGATGCTGATATCAGTGAAGAGATCGCGCGTATGCATTCGTATGACAAGATTGCCTCACATATGCCTGCTCTGCCTTTGGTACAGGGGCGTCAGGATGTGATTGAGGACGTACGCGACAGTGTGGAGGATTATTTGGCTTCGGTCGGACTGAGTGAGGTTATGACTTACAGTTTTATCCATCCATGTTCTTTTGACAAGCTGGAATTACCTGCAGATGATGAACGCCGTCGGTTTATTGAAGTAATGAATCCTATCAGCGATGAATTCAAAGTTATGCGCACTACTTTAGTACCAAGTATTTTAAGTACAGTTGCTTATAATTTGGCACGTCAAAGTGAAAGTGTCAAAATTTTTGAAGTCGGGCGCACTTATCTGCCGAAAGCGCTGCCTTTGACAGAGTTCCCGGTTGAAAAGCGTGTATTGTGCGCTGCAATGAGCGGTAAACGTAATGTGTTAAACTGGACTGAGGGAAAAGATAATGTAGACTTTTATGATATGAAAGGTGTCGTAGAAGGGCTTTTGAGCAAATTACAGGTCACTGATTACAAGCTGATACTGGCAACACAGCCATATCTGCATCCGGGGAAGAGCTGCGCAATCGAATATCAGGGAGAGCTGATTGGTTATTTCGGTGAAGTGCATCCCACGGTTGCTGCTAACTTTGAACTGAGCAGTGAAACCTATGTTCTGGAGCTGGCAATCGAACCTTTGGTCGCTGCTGCTGTTAAGGTGCCTAAATATAAACATCTGCCTAAATTCCCCGGTACTTCGCGTGATATAGCTGTCGTTGTACCGTTGGAAGTAAGTATGCGCGAGCTTGAAGGCGTGATTCGCGCTAATGCAGGCGAGCTTTTGACTGATGCAAAGGTGTTTGATGTGTATACCGGTAAGCAGGTAGCAGACGGCTGTAAATCCATGGCCTTTAATCTTACTTTCCAGGCCGGTGATCGTACCTTGACTGATACGGAGATAGATACGGTAATTAAAAATGTAGTTGATAAAGTAGGAGAAGAATATAAAGCTAAATTAAGAGCCTGATAAATGATTTTTTAACAGCCCTTTATAAATAAGGGCTGTTTTTTCGTAAATAATAAAACTGCATCGGCTATCGTCAAATGTGTTATAATGGAATTGTATGAAAGAAGGTGCATTTTATGAAAATCATTGACGCGCATATGCATTATTATGATATAGACAAGTTTTATGAGGTCGCAGAAAATGCAGGACATGAAAATACTGCGGCTTGTTGGCAGCAGATATGCCAAGAGAATAATATTGTTTTTGCTGTGGCGATGGGTAATTCTGAAGATGCGCCCAGTCGTTACGGCGGCAGTACACCGAGACTGATTAATCTAAGTGGTCCTTTTGATGAGAAAAATTATAACCAGCCTCTTTCAATGGGGTATTGTTTAGGCGTCAAAAGTGAAGATATTACACTGGCAAATGCTGAAAAAACAGCTCAGGAATTTGAGCACTATCTGAGTGATCCTCATTGTCTGGGCATAAAGTTTTATCCAGGTTACCGGCCTGTATTTATTTATGATGAACGTCATTATCCGCTGTTTGAATTGGCCCGGCATTATAATGTGCCTGTGGCAGTGCATACAGGCGATACAGCAACGCCTGCTGCTAAACTGCGTTATGCCCACCCGTTGACGGTGGATGAGGTAGCTGCTGATTTCCCGGACGTGCAGTTTGTTATCTGTCACTGCGGAAATCCATGGCTGCTTGACGCAACTGAGGTGGCTACGAAAAATGATAATGTAGCTGTAGATCTGTCCGGTTTACTGGAAGGAATACCGGGGCCGCATTTTTATAGGCAGAATCAGGGTTATTTTGATTATTTGGGTATGTGGCTGCGTTATATGAACCGCTGGGACAAATTGATGTATGGCAGTGATTGGCCGTTAATCAATATTCCTGATTATATAGCGATAATGCGTCAACTGATCCCGGAAGAACATCAGGAAGCATTTTTTTACAGCAATGCTTTGCGGGTTTATAGTCGTATACAGAAAATTTTATAAAATCTACAAAAATCCTATTTGCGTATGCAAATAGGATTTTTTTGTATTAACGTAGATTTTACAAGGGTTTGTTAATATTTATGAGTGCTAAATTATGAAGAATGTGGTATAATATATACGTTTTTTTATGAGCTTTTTTGAGTTTTGAATGTGAGGTAGATGGGAATGGAACTTATATATATAACTCTTGCTGTGTATGGTATGGGTGCCGCTACGGCACTGTTTCCTAAAAAAATGGAGATGGCGGCACATTACTGTGCGGTTTTGGCAGCAGTATTTGGCAGCGGAGCTCTGCTGTATCAGTCTGCGGCTTATCTAATGCAGGGAAGTGGGAGCCTGCTGAGCGGCAGCTGGGCATTTTTTACTTTCAATGCTGATCGGTGGAGCGCAGTTTTTTTATTGATTACGGGCTTGGCAGGAACAGTGACGAGCATTTATGCTTGGGGTTATGCTAAAAGCTATCTGGGTAAAAGGCTGAGACTTTTGGGCGGACTCTGGAATGCATTTTTGCTTTCTATGGTGCTGGTTTTACTGGCTGCTGATGTTTTCAGTTTTTTACTGGCTTGGGAGCTGATGGCCGTAGTAAGCTTTCTGTTAGTCAACCACGAAGCTGAAAAAAAAGCTGCACATAATGCAGCGTATCAATATTTGGTTATGACCCATATCGGAACAGCGGCAATCATGATTGCTTTTTTGATGATAGGCAGTCAGGCAGGGTCTTTAGATTTTGCTGTGCTCGGTCAGGGAGTGTTGAGTGATAATGTTCGTAATGCGGCGTTTATCACTGCTTTTGCCGGTTTTGCATTAAAAGCGGGGTTATTGCCACTGCATGTATGGCTGCCTAATGCGCATCCTGCTGCACCAAGTCATGTTTCAGCGCTGATGAGCGGCGTTATGCTGAAAATAGCCTTATATGGTTTCGGACGTTTTATTTTTCAGTTTCTTGGCCCGACAGAATTCTGGTGGGGGGCTTTTGTGCTGGTGGTAGGTCTGCTATCAGCAGTTTTGGGTGCTTTATATGCACAGATGGAAAAAGACATCAAAAGGATCTTAGCATATTCATCTGTAGAAAATATGGGGATTATTTTCGGAGCTTTTGGTTGTGGGATGGTACTTATGACAACGCCACGGCATGACTATGCATTAATTGGTTTTTTGGCCGCTGTTGTACATTCCTTGAACCACTCGGTGATGAAATCACTGTTGTTTATGTCGGCAGGGGCTGTAATGCATGCTACCGATAGTAAGGATATTGAAAAAATGGGTGGCTTGGGTAAATTGATGCCATGGACTGCGGTTTTTACACTGGTAGGTTCGATGGGCTTGTCTGCCCTGCCTCTGACAGGTGGTTTTGTGGGGGAGTGGCTTGCACTGCAGAGTTTTGTTACTTTGGCCGGCAGCAGTGAAGGACAGGGGCTGCGGCTTTTAGGAGCACTGGCTTTTGTTTTGTTCGGTTTAGCAAGTGCTTTAGCAGTTGGTTGCTTTGTGCGTCTTTATGGAGTAGTTTTTTTGGGACGGAATCGAAGCAGGCTCGTAGAACGTGCTCACGAAAGCGATTGGTCGATGCGTTTGGGAATGGGGTTGGCGGCAATATTGGTATTGCTGCTTGGTATTGTCCCGGGGCCGGTAGTCGCTGTGCTGCAAACGGCAGTGCAGAACCAGCAAACTCTTTGGCGCAGTTTTGCAGATATGCAGAAGGTTTGGTGGTTTGGCAGCGGAAGTTATGCAGTTTATGCACCGTTACTGCTATTGACAGTACTGTCGGTTATTTTACTGGCTGTGGCCCTTATGACCTGCGGCGATAAAAGCTTTGTTCATCGTGAAGTTACTTGGAACTGCGGTACTTATCCTACAGCGCGCCAGCAATATTCAGCTACTGGTTTTTCCAAGCCGCTCCGCCGGGCTTTTGATTTTTTGCTGAAGCCAAAGCGAACGGCAACCTATCTGAAAAAGGGTAATCCGTATTTTGGGCGGCAGATGGAATATAAATTATCGATCCCGGATCAGTTTACAGAAAAGCTATATGTACCGATTCAGCACTATATGGTCTGGTCTGCTTCTTTTCTGCGTCGTATTCAGCAGGGCAGCGTACGTCTGTATATCAGTTATGTAATGGTGGCTATGCTTTTGGTTTTGATTTGGGGGGCGATGTAAATGGCTATGCATATTTATGATTTGGGCTGGATGCTGGCACAAGTGTTGCTGCTTTTGTGCAGCGCTCCTTTAGTTGCTGGTATCATAAAAAAAGTGAAAGCCTTGCTGCAGAATCGTATCGGTTCCAGTATTTTCCAGGAATATTTCGATCTTTATAAATGGTGGCAGAAGCCTACAATACTTACGCCTTATACCAGTCTGGTTTTTATTATTGCGCCACTGGTATATTTTGCCAGTGTAGTAGTGGCAGCGGCGATGCTGCCCAACTTTTTTGGAACTCAATTCAGTTTTGGAGATGTCTTTGTTTTTATTGGCGTTCTAACGCTGGGGCGCTTTTTTATGACTTTATCGTCTCTGGATACGGCTACGGCGTTTGGCGGCATGGGCGGATCCCGTGAAATTTATATTTCTGTTTTAGCAGAACCTGTAATTTTGCTGGCTGTACTGGTGAATGCGCTGCGCAGTGGCAGCACAACTTTAGCGGGAATGGCGCTTGATTTTCAGGCGGTTTATTTAAGCGTAGCCAGCGTGCTGACATGTATTGCTTTCTTTTGCCTGCTGCTGGCTGAGAATGGAAGAATTCCTGTCGATAATCCTGATACGCATTTGGAACTGACAATGATTCACGAGTGTATGCTCCTTGAATATTCCGGACGGTTGCTGGCAGTGATCCATTGGGCAAGCATGCTGAAAACATTAGTATTTTTGGTCTTGTTTTCGTTGTTGTATCTGCCGCTTTCACTGCCGCTGGCAGTGAAAGTGCTCTTGGCAGCGACAGCGGTAAGTGTTATGGAAACTCTGAAGAATAAAATGCGTCTGTTCAAAGTTCGCGTATATCTGGCCGCAGCCGGTATTTTACTGCTGCTGGCAATTGTAGCGCAGTAAGGAGGGGTATGATGAATTTTTTGGTAATCGTCTTATTGTTCGTTGTCTTTTTGCAGACCCGTATTATGGACCTGCGCCGGGCAATCATCTGCCTTAGTGTTCAATCGGCTGTTATTGCTCTTGCCTGCTTTATTTCCGGTATTGCGCATGGCGAGGGTATTCATATTTATGCTCCGGGATTGCTGACAATTATCGTAAAAGTCCTTTTAGTGCCTTATGCAATGCTGCGGCTTGTCAGTAAGCTGACTGATGAGCGTGAGCTCATTTCAGAGATCAATGTTAATTATTCAACTGCCGCAAGTGCAGTTTTTCTGGTTCTGAGTTATCTTATTGTTGATAAAATGCTGCCCGGAGTGGAAGGTCGCGATATTCTGGCGCTTTCCATCGTAATGATTTTGACTGGTCTGACGTTGATCGTTATGCGCAGCCGAGCTATTATGCAGATGGTAGGCTTGATAACAATGGAAAATGGTATTTACCTTTTAGGGATGGCGATGACGGAAGGTCTGCCTCTGGTTATAGAAATGGGTATCTTTTTGGACGTGCTGATTGCTGTCATGGTACTGGTAATACTGACTAACCGGCTGCGTTTGTCGTTTATGACGACAGATACCAATGTGTTGAGAAAGCTGAAGGGGTGACGGGATGCTGGAGCTGATTTATATAATTTTTGCTTTGCCGGTGGTTTGTGCGGCTTTAGCTATCAGCGGCGTTTTAGGCAGCGGCAGTTTGCTGCACTGGCTTAATCGCTTGACTGCTGCTGCTGTAGGCGTTGCAGTTATTCTTTTAGCACAGAGTTTTACGCCAACACAGCCTTTTAACAGTGAATATGTTTATCTGGACGCGCTTAATGTCTGGGTAATACTGATCATTACAGCTTTATATGTAGCGGCAGCATGGGTTTCCAAGTCATATCTGCTGCGCGAGCACAGCCGTGGCTATCTTAGCCGTACGCCTGGTTTGATTGGCCGTTATTATGCTTTGTTCCAGATGTTTGTTTGGACTATGTTTCTGGTACTGATGGTAAAAAATCTGGGATTGATGTGGGTCGCTATCGAGGCGACAACGTTGGTGTCTGCTTTTCTGGTATCATTTAAATTTACCCGCAGTGCTCTGGAAGCGACCTGGAAATATGTGATGGTTTGTACTGTTGGTATTTGTCTGGCACTTTTGGGAACAATGATCCTGTATTATGCGCAGATTTCGGCACTTGGGGCTGAAAAGGCTTTGAGCTGGCTGTGGCTGACCGAACATGCAGAACTTCTTAACCCGTCGCTGACAAAGCTGGCTTTTTTATTTATTTTTATTGGTTATGGTACTAAAATCGGTATGGCTCCGATGCATACATGGCTGCCTGATGCTTATTCAGAAGCTCCGTCTCTGACCAGCGGCCTTTTATCCGGAGCTTTATGTACCTGCGCTATTTATGTATTGCTGCGTAACATAGTAGTTGTGATACCGACTGTAGGTGTAGAATTTATCAGTACGCTGTGCCTGGCATTTGCGGCACTGACCATTGCTGTAGCTGTACCGTTTGTAGTAGTGCAGCGCGACATCAAGCGTATGCTGGCTTATTCCTCAATGGAAAATATAGGTCTGATGATAGCGGGTATCGGTGTTTTCAGTCAGCTTTCTATTGGCGCGACCTTAGTGCATATGTTTAATCATGCACTGATCAAATTTGTATTGTTCTATATAGCTGGTACTATAGTGCAGGAATATCAGACTAAAAATATGATGCGTATTCATGGAATGATCGGTGATGTACCTCATACTGCGACGTTTTGGCTTCTGGGTATTATTGGAATTTTAGGTATGCCGCCGTTGGGTTTGTTTTTTAGTAAATTTTATATTTTATACAGTTTGTTTTTAAGCGGGCACTATCTGTTGGGTATAGTGATCATTGTTCTGCTTGCCGGGATACTGATCGGTATTTTGTACCATGCCTTACGAATGCTGTGTGATAAAGCTAAACGAAAGCCTGTCGGAGACTTGCTTGAGCATGCGGATACGCCGTTTCTGGCAGCGCTGCTTTTAGGCAGCGTCATCATAGGTGCCGGAATCGGTGAAATACCTTATTTGGAAAAACTGCTGGCTCAGGCGGTACGGATAGTAGGAGGCGGTCAATTTTGATGAAGGTTAAACCAGAAGGCCTGCGGGGGGCTGCTAATATTTGTTCACGCGGTGGCAGGCATCCGCTGACAGCAATGTTCGGGGCCGATGAAACCAGCTTCGGCGGCGGGTATGCTGTTTACTGTCTGTTTGAAAATAAAGAAAAGCATGATATAGATATCTTAAAGGCTGAATTTGATGCAGGCAGTGATCTTCATTATCCAGCATTAACACCTGTTTTACCGGCTGCTGCCTGGTATGAACGTGAACTGCATGATATGTTCGGGTTTATACCGGATGATCATCCGGATCTGCGGCCGTTGGTTTTGCATGAAACTTATCCTGAAGATTTTCATCCGCTGCGCAAATGTGTTGATATTGATGCTGATGTGCGTGGAGAGCGAAAGTATGAAATGGCTGTTTCGCACGGCGATGGGCTGTTCGAAGTACCTGTCGGTCCTATTCATGCAGGTATTATTGAACCGGGGCATTTTCGATTCAGCCAGGCCGGTGAAGCTATTCTGCAGTTAGATGCCAAGTTGTTTTTTACTCATCGGGGAATCGAAAAAGCAGTAGAAGGTAAAACTCCAGAGGAAGCACTGCTGATTGTAGAACGGATTTGCGGTGCCTGTTCTGTGGCCAATACCTTGTCGTATTGTCAGGCACTGGAAAAGCTGTCCGGTCAGAATGTACCCAGACGAGCCTGGCTTATCCGTACAATAGCTGCAGAGTTGGAACGTCTTTATAATCACATCGGCGATATAGGTAATATGTGTGCCGGAGTCGGATTTGCGCCTGTTATCAGTATGGGCAGCCGCTTGAAGGAAATACTGCTGCGCTGTAATGAGGCGATAGCCGGCAATCGTTTTCTGCGTGGCCTGATAGTTCCGGGCGGTGTAAAATATGATTTAACTGAGTCTTTATGCACTGAACTAACAGTTACTTTAAATAAAGTTGAAAATGAATACAACGATATTGTGCAGATCATTGCCGAGCAGGACGGATTTTTGAATCGTGCTAAAACTACTGGTATTATCAGTAAAAATGTAGCGCTTGACCTGGCGCTGGTCGGAGTTGGAGCCAGAGCTTCGGGTGTGGACTGTGATTGCCGCAGGGATCTGCCATATGGTTTATATGCCGAATTGCCTTTTAATGTAATTACGAAAACCGACGGCGATGTCTATGCCAGGCTGCAGGTACGGATGGGTGAGGTTGCCGAATCGATCACTTTGATTAGAAAAGCATTGAAGCTGTTGCAGCAAGACGATTCGCAGCTGCATTGCGGTGAACTGGCGTATAAAACTCTGACTGGCAGCTGGGGGATCAGCGAATCAGCACGTGGCAGTAATCTGCATTGGCTGATGCTGGATGCAGACGGATGTATCGAAAGATTATTTATCCGTTCAGCTTCCTATCCTAACTGGCCGGCGCTTACCATAGCTGTGCAGGGAGATATTATTCCGGATTTTCCGCTGATCAATAAAAGCTTTGAATTATGCTATGCCTGTCTGGATCGTTAGGGAGGAACAATAATGCTTAAATTGTTACAGGGGATTTTGGCGAATAAGATAACAACAGAAGATGTAACGACCAGCGGTGCTCCAAGAATGCGGGGACAACTGACTTGTGGAACTGACTGTAATGGCTGTGCAAAATGTGCGGCTGTTTGCCCGACTGGTGCTGTTGCGCTGTGTGATGGCAAACCAGTATTGGATTATAAACGCTGCCTTTTTTGCGGTAAATGTGTAGAAGCGTGTGCTGCAGGTGCGCTGCTGCATACTGATATTGATACTTTGCCGGAGATATTGACAGATGTACAGATGACCATAGAACGAGAGATCAGGGCCAAGCTGGGGCGTTCACTGCATGTACGGCATTTGGATGCCGGCAGCTGTAATGCCTGCGATTTTGAAATGGGTGCTTTGAGTAATCCGCTGTATGATCTGCATCGTTTTGGTATTGCTTTTGTGGCTTCACCGCGACATGCTGATATGATAATGGTTACAGGCGTGGTAACACGTAATTTGGCGCAGGCAGTGCAAATGACTTATGAAGCAATGGAAGAACCGAAGCTGGTAATGGCCTGTGGTGCCTGTGCTGCCAGCGGAGGAACGTATGGGTCTACCTATGCTATTGTCGGTGCATTGGATAAAGTATTGCCGGTAGACATAGCTGTGCCAGGCTGTCCGCCAAGACCGTCGGCTATGCTTATTGCTTTGACAGCGGCTGCCGACTTGCTAAAAAAACGTTTATAAAAATATATTGTGTTTACGGCTCAATAATGGTAATATTGAGAAAATACAAAATGAAAGGAGTGCGCCCATGGTTATTTATCGCTCTGCTACTTTTGATGATGTAGAGAAGCTTCATAAACTGCTCAATGATTATGCTGCCGAAGGCCTGATGCTGCCGCGTTCGCGTAATTCCATCTATGAAAATCTGCGCGATTACGTGGTGGCCGTTGAGAACAATCATGTGATTGGCTGCGGCGCACTGCACTTTGTTTGGGATCGTCTGGCTGAGATTCGTTCTTTAGCTGTTGATCCTGAACGTAAAACACAGGGAATTGGACGAAAAATGGTTGAACTGCTGGAAGCTGAAGGCATTGAACGCGGAGTGAAGATGTTCTTTACCCTTACTTATCAGCCGGGATTTTTTGCAAAATGTGATTATATCGAAACGGCGAAAGAAAAGCTCCCGCAGAAGGTTTGGAAAGAATGTGTATATTGCCCGCAATATCCGTATTGCAACGAATTGGCCTTTGTCAAAACGACCGTTGATTATGAACCCGGCGACATAATGTTCTAGATCAGGTATCGTTTGCTGCAAGCTGAAGGTGCTGCGGTGAACAGGAATGCAGAATTTTCCGGAGGAAGTCGACATAATTATAAAGGCTTTTTGGTGAATAAATACTGCTATTTGTGTTTGCATATTATAGGCTGCCGGAGCGGCAGAATTTGATATTGGTTAAATGATGAGAATGTCGTGATGGTAACTTCTGTCGCGGCATTTTTTATAATGTTAACTGATGTGCAGGGAGGAAACTATGGAAAAAGCAAGGTTTAAGTGGGTGCTGCGTGAGCGCAACCGGAAAATTGCAGCGAAAACGGAAGTTTTTACTGAGCAGCAGGCACGTCGAGTGCGGAGTTTTCACAGCAGTTTCAAAGAGTATAGTCCAACACCGCTGATAGAACTTACCAGTCTGGCGCAGCATTTGGGTATCAAAAACCTTTTTGTCAAAGATGAATCCTATCGCTTTGGACTCAATGCTTTTAAAGTTCTGGGCGGCAGTTTTGCTATTGGTAGTTATATCGCTAATGAATTAGGTGAAGATATAGATGATTTACCTTATATGCGTCTGGTCTCAGATGAGGTGCGCAGTTTGTTGGGGAGCAAAACATTTATTACAACTACTGACGGTAATCATGGGCGTGGTGTTGCCTGGACAGCCAACAGATTGAAGCAGCAGGCTATAGTTTATATGCCTCAGGGCTCTGCGGCAGAACGTCTGTCCAATATTCGTGCCGAAGGTGCGCAGGCCGAAATCACAGATATGAACTATGACGATACAGTACGATATACCAGTGAGCTGGCACAGAAAAACGGCTGGATCATTGTACAGGATACAGCTTGGGATGGGTATACAAGGATACCTCTGTGGATCATGCAGGGCTATATGACAATGGCTTTGGAAGCGTATGAGCAGCTGCCGGTCAAGCCTACGCATATCTTTTTGCAGGCCGGGGTCGGCTCTTTGGCAGGTTCTGTACAGGGATTTTTTGCTGATATTTATGGCAGTTCCTGCCCGCTGACTTTTATAGTTGAACCCAAAGGGGCCGATTGCCTTTATCAGACAGCCGCGGCAAATGACGGCAGCTTGCATAGTGTAACAGGCCGTCTTGAGACGATTATGGCTGGACTGGCCTGTGGAGAGCCAAACAGTATTGCTTGGGAAATACTTGGAAATTTGAGCGATGGTTTTATCAGCTGTCCTGATTATACCGCTGCTCAGGGAATGCGTATTTTGGGAAATCCGCTGGCGGGTGATACGAAAGTCAGTGCAGGTGAAAGCGGTGCGGCGACCGTGGGACTGGTGGCAGAAGCCATGCGCGACGAGCGCTTAAGTGATCTGAAACAGGCCTTGCAGCTGGACGAAAACTCGGTGGTGTTGTGCTTCAATACCGAAGGCGATACTGATAAAGAAAATTATCGTCGTATCGTTTGGGACGGAGCATGGGGGAGAGAATAAATAAAACATAAAGTTTTTTCTTTCTAATTTTATCAGCCTTTAGTATAATAAAAGCAGCCAGATTACTAAGCAGATAATCATTAATTTTGCATATCAAAAACTATTGATATGACAGCGTTAAAATATTGTTCTTATTACATTGTTTTGCAGAACTTGAGGAGGTTTTATGGAACGAACTCATAGTATCATGTTTGTTTGTCACGGTAATATCTGTCGTTCGCCAATGGCAGAATTTTTGCTGAAGGACATGATCAAAAAAGAAGGGCTTGCGGACAGGTTTGTGATTGCATCGGCAGGTACAAGCAGGGAAGAAATAGGTAATCCTGTGCATCAGGGAACACGTAAAAAACTGGCGCAGGATCATATCAGTGCGGCGGGTAAATATGCTGTGCAGCTTACCAAAGAAGATTATGAAAAATATGATCTTATTTTGGGTATGGATCGTGCCAATATCAGTAATATTCTGCGGATCATAGGCAGTGACCCGCAGGAAAAGGTGCATCGTCTGCTGGATTTTACCGAGTTGCCGCGTGACATTGCTGATCCCTGGTATACTGGTGATTTTGAAATTACGTATGCGGAGATCAAAGCGGGATGCGCAGCATTGCTGAAGCACTTGCGCCGATTTTAAAAAGTTAAAGGCTCCCGAATTTTCGGGAGCCTTTTGTTTTTTTAGTTAAACATTCTGGGGCAGACAGTCTTTGATAAAATCACTGACTGTTTGATTGAATTTTTCTGCTTCTTCATAAAAGAGCATATGACCGCTTTCTGTAAAAGCTACAAATTTACCATTGGGGATTAGAGACGTCAGGTAAGTGCCCTGCTTGATTCCCCAGGCAAAAACAGGTCCGTCGGCGTTGACGACCAGCGTGGGAACAGTTATTGTTGGCAGAACGTTAGTGAAATCTGTTGCAATATAGTCGCTGTAGATGGCTGCTGAGAGCCAGGGCGGCAGCTTGCGGAATTCTTCAATTACCCAGTCTGTGCCGGCTGGTCGTTTGCCGTCTTTAAAAATTGCGTTTGCAAAAAATTCAAAATATTCTTCCCGTTCGTTGACCAATCGGTTGACCTGTGCATTGAACCCTTCCATATTGTAGTTGCGCAAACCCTGACTGTTCCATTCTTCAGGACTGAAAGGGAATGGCGTCATATCTATCAGCCCCAGACCAATCAGATTGCTGTCGGTTTTATATTGCTGCCAATAGGAAAGCACTGTAGGTCCGCCTAAAGACCAGCCCATGAGGATAAAATTTTTCAGACCCAGAAATTCAGAAAGTTCGCGGATATCCTGTGCGTAACGGGCAACGATTTGGCCCTGCAGACCTTTGGAGGATTTGCCGTGCCCGCGGTTATCCATAACTATTACCTGAAAGTGCTTGGAAAGTTCTGGAATATTGTGCTGCCAAAATCTGGAAGAACACTGCCAGCCATGTACAAGAAAAAGTGGCTGACCTTTACCATGAACTTCATAATAAAGATGCGCCTGGTCTGAGGTAGTAAAAAAGCCGTTCGTCTGTGTCATAATATCACACTCCTTTTCTTTATTATAACTCTTTTCCTGCTTGATAGATGCTGTTTTATTTGTGAAATAAAAATGCGCAGTTAAAAAAACTGCGCATAAATTTGAAAATGGATTATTTAGTTTGTGCTGGAACCAGAAGTTTCCAAAGCAATCCTAATAAAGCGCCACAGACTGAAGGTACGATCCAGCCGAAGCCGTCGGCATAAAGGGGGATTGTGTTGCCAAGTATGGTTTCTAAGGCTGAAAGTTTGATACCTGCTGCCTTTAGTCCATCCAGCAGGGCAAAAATAGTTGTAAAGAACAGGCAGCAGCGATAAACTCGTTTATCGCCATGGAAAAGCTTAGAGGTTACTCCCAGCAGAACTAAAGCAATAATAATCGGATAAAGGGCGCAGAGAATAGGTATCGAAAAAGAGATGATATTAGTCAGACCAACGTTGGAAACAGCAAAGCTGAAAACACAGATCGCCACTACAAACCTCTGGTATTGGACCTGTTCGTGTGTTACTTTGGTAAAATAAGAGGCTGCAGAAGCTGTCAGGCCAATACTTGTGGTCAGACAGGCAAAAAAGATCATTAGACATAAAACAACATTGCCGGCCGCACCAAGATAATAGTTGGCGATATCAGCTAAAGCTACACCGCCGTTAGGAGAAATTCTAAGAATGCTGACGCTGGTAGCGCCGGTATAAGCCAATGCTACATAAATAAGAGCTAGGAAAAATGCTGCGATCAAACCGGAGTAGACACAGATTTTTGTCAGCAGACGGTCATCGGTGATACCCTTGAGTTTAATGGCATTGATGACGGTTGCGCCGAAGAGAAGCGTCGCCAGAAGATCCATTGTGTTATAACCATCCTGAAAGCCGCTGAGAAAAGGAAGGTTTATATAACTGCCTGTTGCCGGCTGCATAGGACCCATTGGAGCAAGCAGAACGTTGATGATAAGTACAGCCAGACTTAATAGCAGCATTGGCGTTAAAACTTTTCCAAGCCAGTCTACCAGTTTAGATGGATTTATAGATAAGACATAGGTTACGATGAAAAAGAAAAGCGAATAAATAGCCAAACCTGCGGTATAGTAGTCTTCAGGGACAAAAGGTCTGATACCGACGTCATAAGACACCGCACCTGTACGAGGAATCGCAAACAACGGGCCGATCGTCAGTACTGCCAGCATAACTATGATTTTGGCAAAGTTCGGATGAACAGGATCTGCCAGGGCATTGGGGTTATCGTTTTTAGTTAGTGCCATAGCAATAATACCCAAAAGCGGCATACCTACGCCGGTAACGCAGAAGCCAATCGCAGCTGACCAGAAATGGTCGCCTGCGGCTTGGCCTAATGCCGGTGGAAAGATTAGATTGCCGGCACCGAAAAAGGACGAAAAGAGCATCAACCCTACTGGTAAGATTTCCCAAAACGTCAGGTTCTGTTTCATAAAAAGTCTCCCATCGTGAATAGATATAAAATTCTGATAATTCTACTATTAAGTAAAGGCTGCCCTCAGGCAGCCTTTAAATTACTGGATGATGAGGCGGAAATACTTCTTTTTACCCTTACGGATAAGCAGGCTTTTTTCTGCATCAAACATTGAAGGCGCAAAGCTTGCCTCAGGATCGGACACTGTATTTTCGCCAATATAAAGTCCGCCTTGCTGGATCATTTGCCGGGCTTCACGTTTACTGCTGAATATTTTACCTGCGGTTAAAACATCAATTATTTTACCTTCTGCATCAGCAGCAGTGATTTCAATAGTCGGGACATCGGTAAGTGCGCCGCCTCCTCCAAACAGTGCTTCAGCAGCCTGTTGTGCTTTTTCAGCTTCAGCTTCTCCGTGTACCAGCTTTGTTACCTCATAAGCCAGAACTTTTTTTGCTTCGTTGATCTCAGCATCCTGCAGGGAGCTTAAGCGGCGTACTTCTTCCATAGGCAGGAAGGTAAGGAGTGACAGGCAGTTTTCAACGTCGCTGTCGTCGATATTACGCCAGTATTGGTAGAAATCATATGGTGAAGTCTTTTCTGGATCGAGCCACAGGGCTCCTTTTTCTGTTTTGCCCATTTTGCGTCCATCGCTGGTAGTAAGTAATTTACAGGTCATGCAGTATGCTGGTTTCTGTTCTTTGCGGCGAATCAGTTCAACGCCGGCCAGCATATTGGACCATTGGTCATCACCGCCGAGCTGCATGATACAGCCGTGTTTTTTAAACAGCTGCAGGAAGTCATAAGACTGCATGATCATATAGTTGAATTCGAAGAAAGACAGGCCTTTTTCCAAACGTTTTTTAAAGCATTCCGCTGTCAGCATACGGTTTACTGAGAAATGTACACCGACATCGCGCAGCAGTTCGATATAATTCAGTTCAAGCAGCCAGTCGGCGTTGTTGACCATAATAGCCTGGCCTTCAGAAAAATCGATAAAGCGTGCCATCTGTTTTTTAAAGCAGGCTATGTTATGAGAGATAAATTCAGGAGTCAGCATTTTACGCATATCGTCTTTGCCGCTGGGGTCGCCAACCATACCGGTCCCGCCTCCTAAAAGACAGATTGGACGATGTCCGGCACGCTGCATATGGCTCATAACCATCAAAGCAATAAAATGACCTACATGCAGGCTGTCGGCTGTGGGGTCGAAACCAATATAAAAAGTGATTTTTTCCTTTTCCAGCAGCTCTTTGATCTCATCTTCGTGGGAGAGTTGCTTTAAAAAACCACGTTCCTTTAATACGTCATAAACGGACATGAAATAACCTCCTAATATTACTGGAAACTTCCTCGTGATAAAGTGAAGAAGCAAATCTTCTAAACATTATACAACGAATGGGCTGGTTTCGCAAATAAGAAAAGACGCTTCCTGAAAGAAGCGCCTTTGATGCACAAAAATGAATTGTTTTTATAATTGCGAAGTACAGTGCGGGCAACGGGTCGCATCGTCAGCGATTGCAGTTTTGCAGAAGGGGCATAAACGCGGTTCTGGAGCCGGAGCTGGCGAAGGCGTAAGCCTGTTGATTTGTTTGATCAGTACAAAAATAGCAAAAGCAATGATCAGGAAATTAACGATAGTATTTATAAAAAGACCGTAGGCTAAAATAGGGGCATGTGCATCCTGAGCAGCCTTTAAAGTATCGTAATGCTGTCCGTTCAGGCTGATGAATAGTCCGGAAAAATCTACTTTGCCAAATAAGAGACTCAAAGGGGGCATAATAATATTATCTACTAAAGACGATGTTATTTTGCCGAAGGCGCCGCCGATAACAACGCCGACTGCCAGATCGATAACATTTCCGCGCATAGCAAATTTTTTAAACTCTTCAAAAAAAGACATATTAACAACTCCCATCATAAATTCAAAATATTTTATATATATTCGCTTTAAGTTATAATAATCCTGCCGGCTTGACTGCAAATCGTCAATAATTTATAATAATTCTGTAACAATTAGGCAGTGAAGGAGGGAAAACCATGAGAGATGACTTAGTAGTACCAGGCGAGCATGAGGAAAATTTTGTACTGGCTAAAGATGCGCGTGTAGTTACAGTGCCGTTTACTCCGCTGGAACAGCGTATGGCTAAAGAAAAGCCGTATCTGATGGAAGGCCTTGCCAAATTGAAAGAGATCTTGGGAGAAGACAGTTTCAAACGCTTGATCAGTAATGTGCATAATATCAATTTGAGCGGACCGAGAATCATGCTGGTCGCCGATAATGAGCTGCACCGTACTAATATCGAACGCGAATGTCTGCCTGCTATCGCAGAAGCATTCAACGTTACTAATATTCGTGTAGTTACACAAGGCTGATGTCTGAAAAGCTTCTCTGGCAGCAGGGAAGCTTTTTATTTTAAAAATATAAAAAATATCATTGACAAACTATTTGTTATTTTATATAATATTCACGTTGCAGTAAGTGATGTAACTTAAGTCGGGGCGTGGCGCAGTTTGGTAGCGCGCTTGTTTCGGGTACAAGAGGCCGTGAGTTCGAATCTCGCCGCCCCGACCACTTAAAAAGTTAGCCGCAGAGCGTATCTGCGGCTTTTTTATTTTGCTTGAAATATGTCTAAAAAGTGGTCTGTCAACAATTTTGTCAACAATAATAGTTAAGTGTACCTAAGTTAAGATAAAAATTGTTGTATATTTTCTCCGTATTTTTGCATAGCTTTGGCATGCGTGTCTTTAAGAGGTGTTGCGTAAGTTACTCTGGTAAATTCTGCATCAGAATGGCCAAGCAATTCTGATATGTCTGCCATACTTACACCCTGATCGCGCATATTGGCGCCGAGAGAATGACGGAAGTCGTGAATTCTCATACCGGCAAGGTATGGCTGATTCTTAAATAGCTCCTGCATTTTTTCGTTTTGTTCTTTAAATTTTCGCCAGCGGCGTTCTATAAAATCTTTGATGTGGGGACGACCATCTTCAGGGAAAACGTATAATAAATTAAGGGTATTCTGCCATGCTGGATCAGAATGAGTTGGATCAAGTTTTCCATCCCGTATAAACTCCATTCTTTGCCTAAGAGCATTTTTATGGCAAGATTTGATGAATTCCATGTACTTTGCTATTTCTCGCCATACAAAGGGCAGGAAAGGTACAAAACGTTCTGATGTTCTGGTTTTTAGAGGTGCAAGTGTTGGGATACCATCAATACGTAATAAGTTATGTTTTACCTGTACACCTGATTCAGAAATATATTGTAATTCAACACCGCAGATCTCTGATATTCGTAACCCACAAAAACCTGCAAGCAGACATGGAATATAAAGATCAGCATAAGCCTCTTTTTTTACGATGTCTAATATTTTTAATAGATAGGACAGCTCTGCGTGGATTCCTTTAGGCCCTGGTTTCGGTGGTAACTTTAATCGTCTGGCAGGTGATTTTACTATAATGTCGTTATCCGCTGCCCAGGCAAACGCTGAACGTAAAAAGGATAGCTCTTCACGGATAGTTTGTTGTGAAAGTTTAGTGTCTTTGTGCAGCCACTGACGATAAGCCTCGACATCAAAGACATCCACTTTTTGAATTTCTTTTGAACCTAAGGGCTGCTTGGCTACACGGTTTTTAGCTGCGGTATATTGTGTCCGTGTAGCAGGCCTTATTTCTATCTTAGTATCAATGAATTTTTCTAAGAGAGCAGTTACAGATATTTTTTCCGGCTTTATATAGGTCCGTTGCTTGATTGCTACTCGAGCTTCTGCTTCAGCATCTAATGCTTCTTTCGATGTTAAGTAACCGGTAGTAGACCATATTTTTTCGTACCTGCCATTTGGCAATTTCTGACCGGTACTGATTACATAATAATATGGCTTTTTTCGTCCTGCTTTTTTTACGATAGACATAAAAAATCAGCTCCTTTACTGTAATTTGAGTGTGCAGTAGCAGAGCTGATGTGCTATAATATTTATAGTAATCAGCTCGCTTGCGACGAAGTGGGGCAATTACGTTGACCGTTCCTGTTGGCGCAGGGGCGGTCTTTTTTATTTTTTTTCTTTTAGTTGTTTTCTAACGTCTTTCTCTTGAAGTTCTTTATAATTGGTTTTTGATATAACTGTGCGTCCGGTTTTTTTCTCCAAAGCCTTACGTGCATCACCGGCAATTTTACCGCCAGCTTTAGCTGCAGAGGAATTTTCTTTCATACCGTAAGCATCATGTGTTTTTGCTATCTCGGTAGTGGAAGCTTCACCAAGAGCGGAGAAAAGCAGTTCCAGGTCAGTCATATGATCTCTTAAATTCTCTGTAGGACGGTCAAGAGATTTTATCTTTTTATATTCTGCCGGTGTGATTCCGAAGGTTGCTTTGCTAATTTCTGCTGTAAGGATAGCGTATTCTTTTCCTTCTTTGATTCCACGTTTTTTCCATTCATCGGTTAACGTATCTCGTATTGATATGCCACGAATACGTTGTTCTATCCATTCATCGCTGTAACCTTTAGCTCTATAGGTATCACGAATTCGTTTTTGAGCCAGCTCCGGGTTTTCAATTTCGGCGATTCGTTCGCTGCCTACCTGGGCAAGCCATTGTTTAAATGGCTCTGCTTTATGGGATGGAATTGATTGAATAATGCGCAGCATATCTTTTGTATTAGCAACATCTGTAAGGCGCATTTTGCCATCTGCAGCTTGCATTTTCAACCTGTGACAATTTGTCACGGGTTCATTTCCTTCCAAAATCAAGCGTTGTTTTAGCTTTCTCCAATAGGCAGATGGATCAATACTATCTGTTAAAGCACCAACTACGTCAATAACAGAAAAATACCATTGCTGTTCTTCTTCGTTCCATACAGAACGTATTTGCTTAGATTGAAATAATTTAATATTATTCATGAGAAGCTCCTTGTTTTAAAGCCTTACTTTTGTAAGTATCTTCTAAACTTTTCCATATTTATTCTGATATTCCGCAAAAGTTACATAAAAATTTCTTTCACCGATAGAGCCAGGAACAATAGGAGTAAATCTTGCAAGATTGTATTCATCTGCAAAGTTGCTAAGAACAGTACCATCTTTGCTATAACGAACGACTGCTTGTATTCTACTAGATTCGTTTTTATAATCAAATTCGAATCTAACTAACTCGTAAGAAGTAGGTTCAGTAAGTTTTAATTCGTCTGATATTTTAGCTCCTTCTGATTCTGTATATTCGTATTTTATCCATGCAAAATATTTATTAGGCTCTGATTTACGTATACTGTCTTTATCAAAGGAAACAGTCATAACATCAGTAGAGCTTATCCATTGCCAATCAGCGGCGTAACTTATGGGTGACATAATAAATACAGCTAAACAAAATAATAATGTTGTAATAATTTTTTTCATACTAAGATCACCTCTTTGAAAGTCTTTACAAGTACAAGAAATTAAAGTTGTTTATTTATAACCAAATATATATTTGTCATCCATTTAGCAAACTTGGTTTCATCAATATAAAGATTTTTTAGTTATAGTTCGTATAAGAGTGTTTTAATTATCTATATTTTTTAGTTAACTCTATTTTTTGTTGAGTGTGCATTTTTCTTGTAATGTGATCGAAAACAAAACAATCTTTGGGTTCAGTAGCACCTTGTGGAGCAATAATTATCATTGCATTATAATCATCAAATAGGCCGCCATAGTAATCTTTGGATCCAGATTTATAATCTTTGCCTAAATATGTTTGAGCAAGAGTAGCATAACGACGAAGCATTGTGTCTGCAAAGTCTAATACATTTGCTGGTTTTGTCGCTGGTTGCAAAATAGCAGAAAAGGTTAACTCTTTTTTGCTTTCATCTCTTAATGCACTTGCATCAACCACATATGGATACGAGGACATTTCAGCTTTAAACTCTTTATCAACTAAGGCCCATTTTTCATCTATACCTTTTTCTGTAGCAGCAGAAGTTTTAGCTACTGGAGCAGCGCTGTTTTTTTCAGGTACATTACTACTTCCGCATCCTGATGTTAATAAAAATACGATCAATATCAAAATTGATAAAACAAACTTTTTCATTATTTTCATCCCCCTAAAATTTATTTATGCCTTTGCGCTTCAATTTCGTTAACACAAAGGTTCTTACCACAATCTTTCTCGTAATGTTCCTGCTCATGCAGGTAAGTTTTTATATTAGATTCACGTGTTAAACGGGCATTCAAGATGAAAATTGCCTCTCCATCAATATCTTCTCTAACAAAGCCTCGAACGTCGTGAGGCAAGTCATATAAGATAGTTCTACTCATTGAGATCGCCTTCCTCTTTGGCTTTTTGGTAATCAATAAATTTCATAACTTCTTTAATGCTTTCGGGTTTTAGTTTTTTGGTAGCGTCAAATAATACCTTGTATTGAGGATTATCATAAATTTCCTGTGCCATTTTTGCTGCTTCAGGATTGAGGTAATAGCTTCTCCGTGTTTCATTTTCCTCTAAAAGGTAGCTCTTAGGACAATTAAATATTGATGATAATTTTTCTATTATGCCCATTCGTGGTAGAGCTTTTTTTAAAAGCCATTTACCAACAGTAGATTCGCTAACTTGCAGCATTTCGGCAAGTTCACTTTGGTTTATTTTGTTTTCATCCAATAAGCCTCTTAATTTTTTGGCGAAAATTTCTTGAGTTTTTACTATATCTTCTTGCGTCATAGTTTACTCCTCCTAAATTTCTTGACTTTATTATAGACTAAAATTCTAAGAAAAACAACCAAAAAACCTAAAAATATAGAATTATTTTCTGAAAGGCCATTGACACTAGAATTATTTTCTAGTAAACTTAGCTGTGTAAAGGAGGAATGTAATAATGATAAAAATTTCACTAAAAGCGGCGAGAGTAAATTCTGGATTAGGTATTTTAGATGCTGCGCCTAAGATTGGCGTGGGAAAAGATACCCTAATAAAATGGGAGAGAAATCCAGAGCTTGTTAGTCCTATATTCCAAAAAAAAATATCAGAAGTATATAAATTGCCAATTGATATGATTTTTTTTGGAATATAACTAGAATTAAATTCTATAAACGAAAGGTGGTAACTGAAACCTATGCCAAGACCAACCAAAAAAGAGCAGAGGGAGAGAGCCTTAAAACAAGTACCGCGCCGTATGCTTTATCCAATCAATGAGGTACGCATATTGTTGTGTTGCGGAAATGAATTTTTACAGCAGCTTTTTGATGAAGGACGGTTACCTTATGTATTGCGAGGGAAATATCGTTATGTGACTCAAAATGCCATTGATAATTATTTATTAAATGAGGAGGTGAAGTAGCTAATGCCAGAACAACTGCCCAAGGAAATATTTAATATGATATCCGATAGATCTAGTCAACTTAATTGCATAGAGGACTATACCTATGCCATACCGCTTTGTCTTGGTAAAGTCCCTTCATACATTCTAGCGGATTTAATTGATTCTGTAAGATGTTTTAATCGCAGTGTAGAGTCTTTAGAAATTGAATTGAGAAATAACGGTTATTCTTTTGACCAGTTAGAGCAGCTGACGGCTATAGTTGATGCTGCAGAGAGGAACAAAAGTCATGTTGGGGGGGATGGGACACCATGAAAACATTAGGGATTTATATTTGGTACTTTTTTGCTGAGAGTGAAATTTTCCCTAAGATCCTGATAGCAGTATCACTGGTCATCTTTGGGATGTTTTTAGAAAGGGCGTGGTGAGATGTGGAAAGAGTTAGGTTATCAAATTGCGGTAATTGCTATTGGGACTTGGGCCGGTGTATTTTTCGGATTATGGCTCTGGTGCAAGGTTGCTGGAATGAATTAAAGAAAAGAGCCATCAGCACGGCAATGCTGACAGCTCAGGGTTAATACATTGGTCATGAACAACCTGTATTGACTACATTATAGCATAATTTTGAAAGTGAGGAAAATAATATGGATATCAATGTAAATGTTAACGTGAAATTTGAGGAAACTCCAGCACTGATTAATTGTTTTAGTGCTTTTAGTACCGCGCTGCAGGCTACGGTAGGTGCTTTAGCAGTGGCTACTACTACTACGCACACTGCTACTGAAGATACCGCATCAGCAAAAGGCAGCAGGAAAAATTCAAAAGCCGCAAAAGTTATTCCGGCTACTGATGCTGCTACTGAATCTGTTCCTGTTGTTAAAGATGAAAGAGTATCCGCACCAGTAGTTAAAGCAGAACAAACTGCAGCTGCTGCACCGGCGCCAGATAAAGAAGAGGAAAAGGTTCTTACTATGGATGATGTTAAGGCTGCCTGCATGGATTTTATCAAAAAGAATCCTGATAAAAAAGCCAAACTGGCCGAATGTTTCCAAAAAGTAGGTAGTACTAAGTTATCTGATACCCCTGCTGAAAAATATGCTGAACTGATCGAGCTGGTGAAAGGGTTATGAGTGCTCACGCCTTTTTAAGTGCGTCAGGCAGTAGCAAATGGTTGAACTGCCCGCCTTCTGCAAGATTGGAAAGCCATTTCCCTGATAAAGGCAGTGAGTACGCAGCAGAAGGCACTCTGGCCCATGAGGTGGCAGAGATCCGGTTGCGGTACCTAAATCTTGAAATTTTACAGGATGAGTATGAAAAACGATTGCGAGCAGTAGAGGCTGATCCAAGATATTCCGTAAGTATGAACGACTATATTTCTGACTATGTAGATACTGTTTGGGAACGCTATTCATGCTTACAAGCTGAAAATAATGGGAGGGCCTATCTGTTTATAGAACAGAAACTCGATTTCAGTCCCTGGGTACCAGAGGGATTTGGTACCGGTGACGTGATAATTATCGCCGGTGACACTATTGAGGTGATTGACCTGAAATACGGCAAGGGTGTGCCTGTTTCAGCTGAAAATAATTCGCAAATGCGTTTATATGGTCTCGGGGCTTACAATAATTTTGGACTGTTATATGAGTTTAAAAATGTTGCCATGACGATCGTGCAGCCAAGATTAGACAGTATCAGTTCTGAAACGCTGACACTTAATGAACTGCTTGCATGGGGCGAAGCTGTAAAAGTAACGGCCCAAATGGCGATGAAAGGCGAAGGCGAATACGGGGCCGGAGATCATTGCAGGTTCTGCAGAGCGTCGGCTACCTGCAGGCATTTGGCAGATTACAATCTTGAAATTGCTAAATACGCATTTGCTGAAGCCGACTTACTCTCAGATGCTGAAGTTTCAGATATACTGATGCGCGCCGGCGCTTTTACGAAGTGGATAGATGCCCTGCAAAAATACGCGCTTGATGCAGCTGTCAATACTGGTAAGAAGTGGCCAGGCATGAAACTGGTTGAGGGACGCAGTAACCGTAAAATTACTGATCCTGAGATCATGGCAGAAATTCTGCGCAATGAGGGCTATGCGGATGAAACTATTTATAAACCAACAGAACTTCGTAGTCTTACAGACTTGGAATCTCTGACAGGTAAGAAAAAATTTAGGGAACTGACGGTGGGTCTTATTGAAAAACCGCCGGGAAAACCAACGTTAGTAACTGAACAAGATAAACGTCCGGAATGGGCTCCCGAAAAATCTATTATTGACCAATTTGAGGAGGAATAATTATTATGGCAAAAACACAAATCACTACAGGCAGAGTTAGGTTTTCTTATGTAAATGCATTTCATCCGCGCGCGGATCAAAATGGTGTAGAAAAATACAGCGTGATGCTTTTGATTCCTAAATCCGATACCGCAACACTTGCAAAAATGAAGGCAGCAGCCCAAGCTGCTAAAGACACTTGGGTAGAAAAAGGGAAGAAACTGCCGGCGCAGCTGAAAACTACCCTGCATGATGGCGACGGTGTAACACCTAACGGAGGTGAACCCTATGGCCCCGAATGTGCAGGACATTATGTTATGAACGTATCGAGCACTCGAAAACCTGCTATTGTATATGCCGACAAAACACCGATCACTGAAGAATCGGAATTATACAGTGGCTGTTATGGTCGGGCTATTATCAACTTTTACGTCTATGATAGCCAGGGCAATCGCGGCGTATCTGCGGGGCTTATGGGCATTATGAAATTATCGGATGGCGAGCCCCTTGGCGGCGGTATCGTTCGTGATGAAGACTGGGATGATGGGTTTGATGATTCGGCCGATGCTGATGATCTGCTAGGTTAAGAACCATGACCAGACTAAGCATTGACCTTGAAACCTATTCATCAAGGGACATAAAAAAAGTTGGAACTTATTCTTATGTCGATGCTCCTGATTTTGAAATACTTTTATTTGGCTTTGCGTTTGATGAAGACCCGGTGCAGGTTATTGACCTTGCTCAAGGTGAAAAACTGCCCGCAGATGTGCTGCGGGCTCTTTTTTCACCTGATGTATTGAAGACTGCATATAATGCTAACTTTGAAATGACGTGCCTGAGCAAGTATTTCAAGAAAAAGCTCAATGCTGGTCAATGGTCCTGTACTTCGGTACTTGCTTTGACTTTAGGTTTGCCGGGATATTTGGCTGGTGTGGCTCAAGCCTTGAATTTTCCTGACGATAAACAGAAAATGTCCATCGGGCGGCGATTGATAGAATATTTTTGTAAACCCTGCAAGCCTACTAAAACAAACGGCGGACGGCTTAGGAATTTGCCGCAGCATGATGGTAAGAAGTGGGAGCTATTCAAGCAGTATTGCGGACAGGATGTAGAAGTTGAACGAACTATTTTAAATAAACTGGATAGATTCAGGCCAAATGAAAAAGAGCAGCGGCTTTGGGAGCTTGATCAAAAAATCGTCAGTGCCGGTATCCTTATCGACCGGGTACTGGTAGAAAATGCTATCAAATGTGATGAACAGATAAAAAAGGATGCTATGCAGCAGTTGAAAGATATTACGGGTTTAGATAATCCGAATAGTGTTGACCAGATCAAAAGCTGGTTAGAATTTGCTACTGGGGTGAGGGTGCCGAGCCTGACAAAAAGTGTAGCACAGGAAATGCTGCAGAGTGATTTGCCTGTAAATATAAAAAGAGTCTTGGAGCTGAAGCTGCTTATCTCCAAGACTTCAGTAAAAAAGTATTCAGCAATGATTGGGGCTGCTTGCAGCGATGACAGGATACGCGGACTTTTACAGTTTTATGGAGCTAATCGTACCGGCCGCTGGGCCGGCCGTGTTGTACAGGTACATAACCTGCCGCAGAATCATCTGCCGGATCTGGATGATGCCAGAAATCTTGTAAGAAATGGCGATTTTGATATGTTGGATATGCTTTATCCGAACGTCTCCGATGTACTCAGCCAGCTGATCCGGACGGCGTTGATTGCATCGCCTGGCAGAACTTTTATAGTAGCCGACTTTTCGGCTATTGAAGCGAGAGTTATTGCGTGGCTGGCCGGAGAAAGATGGCGCCAGGAAGTATTTGCTACTACTGGCAAAATCTACGAAGCGTCAGCAGCAAAAATGTTTCATGTACCAATCGAAGAAGTTACGAAAGGTAGCACGTTACGCCAGAAAGGCAAAGTTGCAGAACTGGCTCTTGGTTATCAGGGCGGCGTTGGTGCGTTGAAGCAAATGGGGGCTGACAAGATGGGGCTTGCTGATGATGAGCTGACCGATATCGTGACAAAATGGCGCAAGGCCAGTCCGAAAATAGTACAGTTCTGGTGGGATGTAGAAGCTGCAGCAAAAGAAGCAATCGGCAAAAGAACTACTGTTCAGTATCGGCACGGTATAGCTTTTCAATTTGAAGCTGGCATGCTTTTTATCCGGTTGCCATCTGGGCGCCGGATAGCATATGCAAAGCCGCGGTTGGAAGATAACAGTATGGGCAGAACATCTATTACTTATCTAGGTGTAAATCAAAACAATAAAAGCTGGTGCCGCTTGGAAACGTATGGCGGCAAATTGGTTGAAAATATTGTGCAGGCCACGGCAAGAGATTGCCTGGCCGAAGCAATGCTGAAACTGGATGCGGCCGGATATGAAATACTGATGCACGTACATGATGAAGTGATCATTGAAGCGGAACCTGTGGCCGGTGAGTTGGAAAGAGTAATAAAAATAATGTCTGAAAATGTTTCCTGGAATAGAGGCCTGAAGCTTGATGCAGATGGCTATACAACACCTTATTACAGAAAGGATTGATATATTATGTCAAATACGTTTAGCGCAGTTGAGAATCAAATAAAGATTTTTAAAGAAATGCAGGATGAAATCGCTAAGGACACCAGTATTTTATCGGATGAAGAACGCCGGGAGCTGGAGGGTTATGTAGATAACCAGCGTCGGCAGTGTGAGCTTTATCTAAAATTAAAACCAGTAAAAAAAGAAGCGGAACCAGCAGCGAAACCAGAGAAAAAATCTTCAAGAGGCAAGAAGGCAGAAGCAAAAGTTACAGCTCCGGTCGCGGATAAAACAGAGGAAGAAAAACTGGATCAGACTTTGTTTGACGAAGAACCAGAGAAACAAGCAACAGAAATAGATATTGATGATCTTTTAGGTTAGGGGGTGCCCGTGATGGGGACTTTACTTGCAAAAATCGTAATTCCTAAAATGTTTGACTTTATTCAGGCTCCTGTTGCTTTAGGTGAAGGACCGTATAAGGATGACAATATTTATGCGCATTACTGTACTACCTGCGAGCAAACCTTCACCGCAAGGTGGGGGTATACATGCTTTAATGGCTGGCAGACCTGGAACGGTAATTATTTTAACTGCCCGGGATGCAGAGGATCTTCCAAACATAAAGGGTTTGCGCATGACATCGGGGTAGGTATACCTGAAAAAATGATTTTATCTCTTTATGAGTATAAGAATCATATCAGTTTGAGAATTTCATATACAGAAGTGACTTTTGACGATATTCGTTTTTGTGCTATTAAAAAGCGCTGCCACGAAACAGTAATGTTTGATGTCCATAAAAGAAAGTCTTATTTTGAAACCAAGGATGATGTTAAATACGAAATATCTAATCCAGTAGAACGTGAGTTTAGTGAACAATCCGTTGTAAGATATCTTACTCATAGCAGCATCGCCTGGAAAAATAATAAAAAAGATTTTGCTAATATGCTGCTTAAATTGCGTACTGCTATTAGCAAAAAGGTTAAAGACTTTCATAATATCAAGTTAAAAGCTATGCATGTACCTGCAGGCAGTTCGATGGGAGCACTTATTTTTCCTTTGAGTAATATTGCCTGGCGTTTGGCCGTGACGGATGCCCCTAATCTACCAACGGTTTTTAATGATCGTTCGTGGCGCAGCGATTACCGTGGTTTTGTAGAAGCTCATTATATGGATAAGATATCGTTAGAACCTTTTTTAGAGAAAGTGATAGCTAAAACGCGTACTGGCCTGTCTTATCCGCAAAGCGTATTGAACGTTATGGGGCTTCGTGATACAAAGGCTTTTAGAAAAATTATTGCCAAAGGCAGCCTTTTAGAAGCTGGTAGGCTAAAAACGGCCGTAGGGATATCAGCAGATTACAAAGAGCAGTTATTATTGGCAGGCGCGCTTGCCAGCGTTGGGGAAATGGGGCTACGTATAGAAAGATCTTTTGCGTTTGGAGAACTAAGTTTGAATTTTTTGAAGATCGCTTCAGACCGATATAAAAATAATGCATCTTATTTTCTGATTAAGCATTATAACCCTTCGGATATAGATGATTGCAGCAGAATGTATTTTAAGCTTGCAGCTGAAACGCAGGAACTTTTGTGGACAGAAAAACCTTCTATCGCACAAATACATGACTGGCTTGTAGAAAAATGGGATGCACAGAAAAATAAAGATTATTCGTTGCAGATACCGGAACATGTAGTAAAGCGTTTGGCGATGCAGAAGGACAGATTGAAATTCTTTCTTCCAGAAACCGCGCATGAGCTGCGCATGGTCGGCAATAAACTGCACAACTGTGTAGGCTCTTATGCTGAACGTGCGCTTGCCGGCAAATGCACTATAGCGGTTATGACTGATGATGAAGGTAAATTATTAGTTTGTATTGAAGTGGCCGACGGAGAAATCAGGCAGGCTAAACTCAATCAAAACAGACCGGTTGCCAAAAATCCTGAACTGAATGCAGCAGTAATAGAATGGGCCAATGAAGCCAAGTTAAAGATAAATACCTGTGATATAGATACAGACAGCGGCAAGAATGAACTGAGGAATGCGATATGATCCCTGCAAAATTTACTATAGCTGTCGGCGGCAGCCGTAAGGCTAAGCAATGGAAAAATAAAGAATTTAGTTGGCCTGATATTCTGGACAAGCTTCGAGTTACTACCAGGACGCGCGAGAGTGCTGCAGAGTATGCCAATTTGTCAAAGCCCCGGCAAGACGAAATAAAGGATGTTGGTGGTTTTGTAGGTGGCTATATAAAAAATGGCCGCCGCATTGCCGGCAATGTTGTCAAGCGACAGCTGGTCACACTGGACGCAGATTTTGCGGACAGCAGCTTTATGACGATCCTTGATCTGGTACTTGGTGATGTTTGTTATGCAGTTTATTCAACACATAAGCATACACCGGAGAAACCGCGTTTGCGTGTTGTGATCCCTTTGGCCAGAGCTGTGCAGCCGGATGCGTATCATGCTATTGCACGGCGTATTGCTGATGATATTGGTATGGATCTTTTTGACGATACTACTTATGAAGCTGAAAGGCTGATGTACTGGCCAAGTACTTCTGCCGATGGCGAGTATATATTTTTCGCTAACGATAGCGAGAACTGTTTGGATCCGGATGATGTGCTTGCTGCATACGATGACTGGCGTGATACTTCGACGTGGCCAGAGAGTTCGAGGGCAAGTAAGATGCGGCAGGCAGCTGCGAAAAAGCAAGGTGACCCTTACGAGAAACCTGGAGCAATAGGCGCTTTTTGCAGAACGTATTCAGTGCCGGATGCGATAGACTGTTTCCTTAATGATGTGTATGAGCCTTGTGGTGAAGGTCGTTATACCTATAAACAGGGAAGTACGTCAGGCGGGCTTGTGGTGTACGAAGATGGCAAATTTGCATACAGCCATCATGGTACCGATCCCGTCAGCGGAAAGCTGGTAAACAGTTTTGACCTTGTTCGGCTGCACCTTTTCGGTGATAAAGATGTTGACGTTGAAGTCGATACCAAAATAAACAACCTGCCGAGCTATGGCGCAATGCAGGAATTCGCAATGAAAGGCGATGCCGTTAAAACCGAATTGGCTAAAAAACTGCTGGAAGAAAGTGACGATTTTGGAGATGTACCTGCAGATATCGATTGGATGAGCAAGCTGGAAATGACGCCGAAAACCGGTGAAATAAAATCAACGCCGCATAACCTGAAACTGATTTTAGAAAATGATATCAATCTGGTTGGTAAAGTTGCCTATAACGATTTCAGTTTCCGGACTGTGCTGCTGGACAGTATGCTCTGGCGGTCGATCAAACAGGGCGTTACCTGGAATGATACAGATGATAGCTGCCTGCGTAATTATTTAAGCAATGTTTATGGTGTAAAAGGACAGCAGGTTATTTATGATGCCTGTGCGGAGGTTTTTACCCGCAACCATTTTCACCCGGTTCGTGACTATATCAAGGCTACAGAGTGGGACGGAACGCCGAGGGTAGATACCCTTTGGATAGATTATCTTGGGGCTGATGATACGGATTATGTACGTACCGTGACCCGTAAGCATTTAGTAGCTGCGGTAGCAAGGGTATTCAGCCCCGGCTGTAAATTTGACAATGTGATAATTCTTTGCGGACCGCAGGGCATCGGTAAAAGTACGATGCTGAAGAAACTCGGCCGTGAATGGTTCTCAGACAGTCTTACCAGCGTGCAGGGCAAGGAAGCCTATGAACAGCTGCATGGAGTTTGGATTGCAGAGCTGGGTGAGCTGTATGCTACGAGAAAGGCTGAATCAGAAGCGGTAAAACAGTTTTTATCGAAGTCCGAAGATATCTTTCGTGTAGCTTATGGACGTAGAACAGCTTCATTTCCACGGCAGTGCGTATTTTATGGGACTACGAATGAAACTGTATTTCTCCGAGACCGGACGGGCAATAGAAGGTTTTGGCCGGTTAACGTAGGTGGTCCGCATGATAAGAGTTTTAAAGATTTTACAGAGGCAGAAGTAGCGCAGGTGTGGGCCGAGGCTTATTATCTGTGGCAGCAGGGAGAAAGCCTGTATTTGGACAAAGATATGGAAGCAGAAGCCGTTAAGGCACAGTCAGCGCATACTGAGGAGTCTGAGAAAGTTGGTCTGGTACGGGAATACCTTGATACTTTGCTGCCGGAGAACTGGGATAGTTTGGATCTGTATGAACGCCGGGATTTTTTGGAAAGTGATGAGCTTACTGAGCCAGGTACAGTGCAGCGGTATAAGGTTTGTGTTCTTGAGATATGGTGCGAAGTGTTTAAAGGAGACCCAAAGAACCTTAATAGTTTGATGTCCAGAGAGATTAACAGCATCATGCAAAATATGCAGGGCTGGGATCCGGCACGGAGTAGTCTGCGATTTGGGAAAATGTATGGCACGCAAAGAGCCTACGTACGAAAGACAATTTAGCGTCAACAGAGGCGTCAACAAAAACACGAAACGTCAACAAACTTTAGCGAACTAAAGGGGAATACCGTCAACAATGTCAACAAAAGTTAGAACACTTTTTAGAAAAAACAAGGTTGAGCGGGAACAATGTCAACAGTAAAAAAGTTTTGTTGACGGTAAGTGTTGACGGCATAAGTTCAGTAATTAAGCGGTGAAAGCTCTTACCGTCAACAAAGTAAACAAAAATAATACTATAAAGATATTTTATGAAATATACGTATATACGCGCGTAAGGAATAGTAGAGAGTATATAAATATATAAGGTATAAGGAAAAAGTTTGTTGACATTGTTGCGAAACAAATGTCCGCGAAGGGAGTGTTCTTGTGGAGAGAACAGAAAAAGATGTTGAACGGTATTTATGCAAACGAGTGAAAGAGCTGGGCGGCAAGGCCTATAAATTCGTGAGTCCAGGTAATGCAGGTGTGCCGGATCGGGTAGTAATCATTCCGGTACAAACCGATCTAGGGATAGGGCTGACATATTTTGCTGAGGTAAAGAAGCCTGGGGAGTTACCAAGACCGTTGCAAAAAGTTGTAATGCGGCAAATGGCGCATAAAGGTGCTAATGTTTTTACAGTTGCAACATACGAGGATGTTGACGATGCGTGTGAGGATATGAAAAAGGATCGTAGGGATATTGAGGTTGCTGTAAGGTATGCGGAAAAAAGAGGGGTATTATAATGGCCGATGTATTTAAGCCGCATAGCTATCAGGAGTTTGCAATCAAAAAGATACTGGAATTACCAGCGGTGGCACTATTTTTAGATATGGGTCTTGGCAAAACGGCCTGCAGCCTTATTGCGATAACACATTTGCTATGGGATTATTTTTCGGTGTCTAAGGTTCTGATTATTGCACCGAAAAAGGTTGCAGAAAGTACGTGGGACAGTGAGATAAAAAAGTGGGATATAACGCAGCAGCTTAAAATATCAAAGATATTGGGCACAGCCAGCGAACGTCAGAGGGCACTGGCAGCCGAGGCTGATATTTATATTATCAACCGCGATAATGTGGTCTGGCTTATGGAGCAGTTGCACTGGCGACCTAAGATGTTTAATATGCTTATTCTTGACGAAAGCAGCAGCTTTAAAAATCATCAGGCAAAAAGATTCAAGGCACTTCGGAAAGTGCGACCGTATTTTGAGAAGGTATTAGAGCTGACCGGCACACCGGGCGATAAATTAATGGACCTGTGGGCACAGATTTATTTGCTGGACGGCGGGAAAAGACTGGGGCGGACAATAACAGAATACCGTAACCGCTGGTTTGTTCCAGATAAAAGCAATGGCTACGTGGTTTATTCATATAAGCCAAAACCTGGAGCCGAGCAGGAGATATATGCAGCAATCAGTGATATTACTTTCAGTATGAGTGCTGGTGATTGGCTGGAACTGCCGGAGCGTATCGACAATGTGATCAGCATCGATATGGGTACAGGGGCAAGAGCCAGATATAAAGAGCTTGAAAGACTTTTGGTTTTAGAACTTCCGGAGGGTGATGTTACAGCTGCTACCGCAGCAACACTTTCAAGCAAACTTCTGCAGATGGCGAACGGAGCTGTTTATGACGAGAACAAAGGCGTTATAGACATTCACGATGAAAAGCTGGCGGCATTGAAAGAAATAGCAGAATCAGGAAATCCGATACTGGTCTTTTATGCATACAGGCATGATCGGGACAGGTTGCTTAAATGGTTCAATTATGCAAGAGAACTGAAAACGCCTGAAGATGTCAACGATTGGAACGCAGGCAAGATAAAAATGCTTATTACGCACCCGGCTTCTTCCGGCTACGGACTGAATTTGCAGGCCGGCGGCAATACGATAGTCTGGTTTGGACTTACATGGAGCCTGGAACAGTATAAGCAGGCTAACGCCAGACTATACAGGCAAGGCCAGCAGCAGACCGTAATAATACACCATTTGGTTACTAAAGGTACTATGGACGAGCAGGTAATGGCGGCGTTAGCGCATAAGGATGCCAGCCAGGCAGAACTGCTGGCAGCAGTTAAAGCAAGGGTCGAACAATATAGAACAGGAGCTGAGTGACTAATGACGGAAAAAGAATTTATACAAGCAGTAAAAAATAAATTGAATTATATACAGGGGATGTTTGAGGTCAAGAATGACCAGTATTCAACAGATAAAGATCCCTTGGCGAATTTTACGACCGGAGCGAGACTGATGTATGGGGATAATGGCTTTTCGGTGCAGTACGAAGCGCTGAAAGCATATGCCGCGAAACATGTTGCACACGTTTATAATAACAGGCTGACCGGTGCCAAAGTACAGGAGAGTATCGATGACATAATCTGCTACTTTGTAATTGCGTCAGTTTTGGCAGATCAAGAACTGAAGGAGCGTGATTAGAATGGCACATAAGTGTAAGGGCTGCGTGTGGAGCCGTCAAGTAAGCGAGAATAAAGTTTACTGCCGCAGGGTAAATTGTGTAAAAGAAAATCGATTCCGGAGCGTGATCGGTATGTTAGGGCAGGTGCAGCATGGTCATCAGCTGAGTGAAGCTGAAAGTGCTGCGATAGACGTTGCTGCAGATGTTTTACGGACAGAGGGGTGATGCGATGCCTACGACGGATGAAATAAAGCAAAGGTTAAAAAGTGCATGGGTCTGGCAGAAGCAGCTTGAAGCAGATTTGCAGATGCTGCAGGATCTAAAAGATTTGGCAGAACAGATAACTCCAGTCTACAGTTTGGCGCCTGGGGGTGGTGGTAGTAACGACAAATTGGGCGGTACGGTTGCGAAGATGGCTGACGTGGAAGTATCTGTTCAAAGCGATATTAGGATGCTTACAGAGGCGCTAGCGGCGACAAGAGCGCTAATAAAAATGCTTGACGACGAGAAGCTGCAGCTGATATTGTTCAAACGGTACCTGAATTATCAGCGTTGGGAGGTTATTGCTGCGGATTTGGGGTATAGCTGGCGACAGGTACATAGATGTCATGCTACAGCATTAAAATTTTTAGAAAAGATGTCATAGAATGTCACATACTTGACGTGTTATAATGTATGTGTAGAAATTGACAAAAGCCGTTGATCTGGTTAAGGATCAGCGGCTTTTGTGGTATAATAAAACCATCTAAAAATGGATGGTGATTATTTATGGATGAAAATCAATTGGCTAATGTATTCAGAAATTTGCAAAATACAGAGAGATTTCGAGTAAGATTATTATTTTCAAGAAAAGCTAGGACAGGCTATACCACATATGCGCCAAATGTGAGTAATGCGATAACTGACGATTTGGTTAACTTGATAAGAGATAATTTAGAGAACAAAATTACTCTTACTCCAGTTCAGTATAATCCAACCCATTGTTGTAGAGAAGGAGAAATAGAGTATTGCACTGTGAATTATGTTGGCAATTATGCAGAGGTGTTAGAGAGTTTTTGTAATCCTGATACTGTGGATACTGGAGTAAATCCTGATGATTTGACATTTTATTGTTTTGATGTAAGTGATGAGCATAATAATTTCAACTATCGGTTTTTCAGACGGATAACTAAATTTAGAAAAATTTCATCTAGTGGAATTATGGCTTGTTTTGCTGGAAACACATTGAATAAAATAGAACAACAGACGTTAGGATTAGATGGTTATGTTGATTTGGTATGTGTTGAAAATCAAATATTTGTTTTAAATCATATATCATTAGAGCGTATTTTTAGACTAGAAGAAGAATTTTCGACGAGAGCTGGAGAAGCGTTAAGGATTTTAGGTGAGAGTAATAAAATTAGCAATTTTGTGCAGTTCGAAAGTGATTGTTTTTCAGATTTAAGATATCACAAAACATTAAGTAGAATGTTAGATGTAAATCCTAATTTAAGTCGGGTTTTTGATAACTTTGATAATATCAGGGCGGCCATTGATATGTTTGATCTGGATATTGAAATTTGTGATGGGGAGAATCCTCAAATTATATATAGTGATAGGTCCCAGAGGATGGACATACTTCGAATAATAAATGATGCATATTGTAGAAGTATTATTTGTGAAAGGCAAGTTATTCACGATAGTTGATTGTCTAATGTTTAGAAAGGAAATGAGATATGAAAAAAATAGCAATTAGATCTCTTATGTTCATATCTTCTTATTTTCCGTTATATATTTTTTTGTTAGTATTGCAATTTAAAGCAGAGTTTTTTTATGAGTGTATATCTATAAAAAATTTGATTTTTCTTTTATTGATGATAGCTTTTATACTAATATCATTTTTTAGTATATATTTTTTGACCAATAGTAAAGGTACCAATCAATTGAGGGTCAATGGTGTGAAGAGAGCTAATGATGAGGTTATAAGTTACGTATTTACTTATATAATACCGATACTTAGCTTTTCGTTGGATGATTCTCGTATGCTGATAGTCAATGGGTTATTGTTTGCGTTAATTTGGTTTTTGTATATAAAATTGAATTTAATGTACCTAAATCCTTTATGGGCTTTATGGGGCTATGTTTCGTATGAAGCGGAAGGATGTTACATAATTACCAATATGATGGTTGATGATATAAAAAGAATGAATGGGAAAATATTAAACGGTTATTTTTTAGTAAATGGTGTCTTTGTTGCTCAAAAAGAGAATAATATCATTTAATAAAAAGCACTCACACCAGTGGGTGCTTTTTTCATGTGTTGAAACGAACATAAATAACGAGGCGGTGGTATACTAGGTGTTAAGGGGGGACTTAGTATGGCACGAAAAATAGAACGGATAGTAGAAGTTATTAATCCTGAAGCATTAAGAACAGAAAGAGCTTTGAAAGCATTTGCCAGAATTGCGGTACGATATGCTTTTGAACTACATTTATACGATGACTTATTATTAATTCAAAAAAATAGTGAGAGAAAGGATAAATAACTTTTAAGCACTCACCTTAGTGAGTGCTTTTCTTATGTCCATTTGCAGGGAATTTTTATAGGTTCTTCCTGTGGATAACTTTCTTTGCGGGTCTTTCGAGCCCCGAAAAAGGTTTAGATTTAAAAATATTTTTTCCTATTTCCTTCTCTTTGTAGTAGACAGGCGGTGAAAATAGAAGTGGTAAAAATGCTGAAACGTGGCTCTGCAAGAGAGCTTGCCGAATTATTGGGCATCAGCGAACGACGTGTAAATCAGTTGGTAAATGAGGAAGTTTTGCATCGTGAAATAGAAGGAGACTTCGTTTTGACAATGGCAATAGCTTCGTTCTATGAAAATAAATATTCCAGCAAGGATGAAGATGATTATTGGTCTGAAAAAGCATTGCATGAAGCTGCAAAACGTAAATTAGCTGAACTTGAATTGGCAAAGCGACAAAATCTGTCACATGATGCGGCAGATGTCGAAAGAGTTATGACAGATATGTTATCTAAATTACGGAGTCAGCTTTTGGGCATACCAGCCAAGATGGCTGCTAGACTGGAGAATCAGAGCAGAAGTGTTATTATGACGGAACTTTCTAAAGAAATTAAGTCAAGGTTAACTGAGCTTAGCGATTATAATCCGGAGATATTTAGTAATGAAGAAGACAGTTGATCTTTTCAAAAAAATAGTAAAACAGTCATTGATGCCGTTATCGGATCAAACTGTATCCGAATGGGCTGATAGCTATAGGATGATATCTGGCGAAGCTGCTGCAGAGCCTGGGCGGTGGCGAACAGATCGTGCTCCATATCAAAAAGCCATTATGGATGCTTTTACTGAACCAGGCCTAACTAGGGTGGTTGCAAAGACCGCATCTCAGGTTGGAAAGTCCGATATCATGAACAATGTTATTGGGCGGTTCGCGCATCTGGCGCCCGCACCGATAATGATGATCCAACCAACTATCGAAACATCACAGGACTATAGTAAATCACGTATAGCGCCGATGATCAGAGATACAAAAGTATTGAGAGATATTTTTAAAGACGTAAAAAGCCGTGACGCCGGCAATACTATCCTTTCTAAACAATTCCCTGGCGGCAGACTTATAATGGCGGGTGCTAACAGTCCTGCCGGTCTTGCCAGTAAGCCGATAAAAATATTACTGGCAGACGAAGTTGACCGCTTTCCAAAAAGCGCCGGCACAGAAGGAGACCCGGTCAGCTTGGCTGCAAAACGTATGACGACCTTTTGGGATAGCGTCATGGGGCTATTCTCAACACCGACCAATGCTGGAGACAGTCGAATCGAAGATGAATATATAACAGGTACTCAGGAAGAGTGGCAGCATCAATGCCCAAAATGCAAAGAGTGGCATTTAGTCACGCATCGGGATATGCATACTGACTACGACTGTTCTGTTGATAAAAAGGGAACAAGGCAGGTTATCGTTAAGTCAGTTATTTGGCGTTGCCCAGATTGCGGGTTTGGGTTTACAGAAACTGAAATGCGGCAGGCCGCACAAAAATATATTGCACAGAACGCTTCGGCTCTCACTAAGGGGGTACGGAGCTTTTTTGTTAACTGTTTTGCATCACCTTGGGTGAACTGGTCAGATGTAATGCAGGAATGGTTGGAAGCACAGGGCGATCCAGAGCGTGAAAAAGTAGTTGTTAATACTCGTTTTGGAGAAGCATATGAGCGCAAAGGAAATTTTGAAAGCCATGAGCAGTTTATGCGAAGGCGTGAAAACTATGGCGCCGAGCTGCCGGAAGGCGTACTGCTTTTAACAGCGGCCGTTGACGTACAAGACAACAGGCTCGAGTATGAGATTTGTGGCTGGGGAATGGCTGAAGAATGTTGGGGAATAAAAAAGGGTACTATTTTGGGCGTGCCGGATACACCTAAAGTGTGGGCTATGCTGGACGAACAGCTGGATAAGGAATATCGCTTTGCGTCAGGTAAGGGTCTTTTGGTAGCCAGGACGTTTATAGATTCCGGCGGCCACTACACGAAAGAAGTTTATGCGTACTGTAAAAAACGATTTGCAAGGCAGCGTTTTGCGATAAAAGGTTCATCGACACCAGGAGTGCCGTTATTGCATAAGTACGTTAAGGTTAAAACCGTAAGGGGACATACGATACCGCTGGTAATGCTTGGCACAGATAGCGGCAAACAATATGTTATGGATCGGTTATCGATTGGAGAGCCTGGACCTAAATATTTTCATTTTCCGCTTGATAAGAGTGATAGCGTAACTGTGCAGCTAACTCGCGGCTACGATGAATTTTATTTTAAAGGCCTCATATCTGAAACGAAAGAGCCTCGTCGGAAAAATGGAGTATTAGTATATCAGTGGGTAAATATAGCTAAAGATAAACGGAACGAGCCTTTGGATCTGCGGGTTTATAACCTCGCATGTATGTTAAGCGTAAATCCTGATTTCGAGGCTTTGGAAAAATTGATCAACAGCCCGAATGTAATCAAAGAACAATCGGTAAAGTCTAAACTGAAAAACAAGCCTAAAGGCGGCTACGGCTGCATTAGAAAAAGTGTGAGGGGGGATTATTAGTGGCAAGTACGGTACTTAATGAACGGTTAAAGCAGTATTTATCTGCAGAACAGTCAATTTTGGTAGCAGGGCAAAGCTACAGAATTGGCGATAGAACACTGACAAGAGCTGATCTATCAGAAATAAGAAAAGAAATAAATGATCTTATTGCTGCAGGAGCGACTACGGATGAGGCAATGCATCCAAGAGGGTATCGAACAAAGCAAGTTATTATGCGGGATTAGGAGGATAGATGATGGTGAAACGTAAAAAAGCAATACCGGCTAAGGCCAGGCAGCCTACTGCTGAGAATACAAATGATAAAAAAATAATAGTAGTGAACAGCGGCTATTCAGAAGGCGGCGCCAGTAGGACACGAAGTACTTTACGTGGCTATAATCCCTTGAAATCCAGTACTAAAGCAGATGTCGATGTAAATTTGGTAACTTTACGAAACCGCAGTGCAGATTTAGTATGTAACTCTCCGCTTGGTTCAAGTGCTATTAATACTTCGCGCAGCAATGTTATAGGCGCTGGTCTTAAAGTTTCGCCTAAAATAGATTATAGGTTGCTGGGATTGACTGCAGAGGAAGCTAAAGAGTGGCAGCGTCAGGCGTTTCGTGAATTTAACCTTTGGGCAAAAAGCACGGCCTGTGATTTGTATCGAAAAAATAACTTTTTTGATATGCAGGATATTGCATATATGAGCTATCTTGTAGATGGTGACGGATGGGCAGCGATCAAGTATCGCAGGCCGGTGCCTGATAATCCGTATTGTTTGAGAGTACAACTTTTTGAGGCCAGTAGGGTCTGTAACCCAAACAGCAGTGGTTCGTATGGTTCTCCATCTTATTACGATGTTGAAATGACTAATAATAAAAACGGGAATCGTATTATCAACGGTATTGAAATAGATTCAGATGGGGCTGTTGTGGCTTATTGGGTCGCAAACAGGGTACCTTTTGATTTAAGTGATCCTGCCGCAGTTTTAAAGTGGCAGCGAGTGGAAGCATTTGGCAAGTTAAGTGGCCGGCCAAATATTTTGCAGATATCGCATGAAGAACGACCAGAGCAGTACAGAGGCGTACCAATATTGGCGCCGGTGATCGAGGTATTGAAGCAGGTCAGCCGCTATACTAATGCGGAGCTTACGGCTGCCATCATTAAATCGTTTTATACTTTGTTTTTTACGACTAATAATAATATTGATGATATGAATGATGTTCTAAGTTCAACTTATGGTCAAGCGGAAGTCGTAACACCAGAAGACCTGGCTCATATTGAAGTTGGCCCGGGAACGCTTAATCTGCTGCCTCCTGGTGTTGATGTAAAGTCGATGGACGCAAGCCGTACAATGTCAACTTTTGAACCATTTACAAATATGATGATCAGTCAGATCGGTGCAGCTATTGGCACACCGGCAGAGGTGTTACTTAGTCGTTTTCAATCTTCATACTCTGCAGCACGTGGAGCATTGTTACAAGCTGCCAGCAATTTTAAAACCAGACGTACCTGGTTTGCACGTGATTTTTGTCAGCCTGTTTATGAAGCTTGGCTGGCAGAGGCGGTTGCTATTGGTAGAATTAGCGCTCCTGGCTATGGTAGTGATCCTATCATAACTAAGGCATGGAGTAATGCTGATTGGTTTGGCCCTGTTATGGGGATGCTGGATCCGGTAAAAGAGGTAACTGGCGCGGCCTTACGCGTAAAATATGGTTTCTCTACCGGTGAACGTGAATCTGCGGAACTTACGGGCACTGACTACGACAGCAACATTGACCAAATCGCTATAGAGCAGCAGACGTGGCGAGCTAAAGGATTAGAACCGCCTAAGGCTGATAATACTGGTGGGAATGGGGGTGATAATGATGGAAAAATTTTGGCAGGTGAGGAATGATGTTAGTGGCGATGCTGAAATATTGATCTATGGACCAATCGCAGCAGAGCGGTCCTGGTTTGGTGATGAGGCAACGCCGCAGCAGTTTGCCCAGGATCTTAACGGGCTGGGTGGCAGGGATGTTACTGTACGCATAAACAGCGGCGGCGGTGATGTATTTGCGGCCCATGCTATCCATAATTTGCTCAAGAGCTATAAAGGGCGTGTCACAGCGGTGATTGACGGACTAGCTGCCAGCGCAGCAACGGTTGTAGCCGTGGCGGCAGATAAAATCATTATGCCGTCTAACTCGTTGATGATGATCCACGACCCCGCTATCGGTCTTAGCGGATACTATCCTGCGGCAGAACTGACGAAGTTGGTAGAAGCGCTGGCTACGATCAAAACAAGCATTGTCGCTGCCTATCGTAAGCGTTGTAAGATATCGGACGAAGAAATAGAAACGATGATGTCCAACGAAACATGGATGGGCGCCGCAGAATGTAAGGAAAAAGGTTTTGCTGACGAGATCATCGGAGGAGTTACTGCTGCGTTAAATGGCAATACTTTGGTGATCAATTCAGTGTCTTATGATTTGAACCATTTTGCTAATAGTGAAGCGGTAAAAAATAAATTTAAACAAAGTGAGGTTAGAGATATGCCAAGTGGTAAATTAGAAAAAATTCTTAATGCTTTAGGTTTGCAGGAACTGTTGGAAGATACGCAGGCCGCAGCACCCGGCGCAGGTCAGTTTCAGGCGAATAATGCGCTTCCGGCGACGGCTGTTGATAATGCCGCAGCGGTAGAAGTCGCAGTGGCCGCAGAGCGTCAACGTGTACTTGATTTAGAAGCACTTGATGATGGTCAAAATGTCGCAATTACCGCGATTATCAATGAGGCTAAGAAAAGCGGCAAAACTGTTAACGAAGTAAAAAATTATGTAGAAGCGATTAAAAATGCTGCTCCAGCAGTGGTGGTGGCTAATGCTGCGCAGAATGTTGTAGCCACTATGATAGCCGACAATAAAAGCTCCGGTGTTGATGGCGTTGCTGCCAATCCTGCGGCCGATGAGGCAGCTGTAAGTGCAGCGGCAGATGCGAAAGCATTGGAGAAGATGGCCAAGGTAATGAATAGTAAATTTGGAGGTGCGAAATAATGGAAATGATTTCCAACATGAACGGAACTCATTATGATGAGCTTATTGTTGGTACAGCAGTACCGGTACTTACTAAAAACGTAACGCTGAAAGGAGTTACGGCCAGTTATAAGCGTGGTACCCTTCTGGCTTTGGTTAACGGTAAATATGAAATTGTTGACAGCACAGCTTCTACCGGTGCAGAAAAGGCATCGGCAGTTTTGGCACATGATACGGACTTAACCGGAGCTGACGTTGTTGTCACAGTTTATATCAGCGGCCAATTCAATCGCGAAAAACTTATTGTGGCACAAACCGCTGACAACGCTACTGCTCATGAAGAAGAACTGCGTGCGGTCAATATCTATTTGACCAGCGTGAAATAAGGAGGATGAAGATAATGCCTATTAATATTGATGATACCAGAACTTTGCTGCAGGCGATTGAGCGCACCAATTCGCCGACTACGACATTGATTGATACTTTTTTCCCTGCGGTTAAAACCTTTTTGACGAATACCGTGGATATGGAATACCGCAAAGGCGGTCGCAGAATGGCACCGTTTGTGGTACCGGGCAGCAAGGGTGTAAATATGAGCCGTAACGGTTCGCAGATCAGGTCTTATAAAGCTCCGCTGATGCGCCCTAAACGGACTATCGAAGCGTCTGATATTGAGCGTCGTGGTTTTGGGGAAGATATCTACAGCACTCGCACTCCGGCAGAACGTGCGCAAGAATTGCGCGCTTATGACATGGCAGAATTGATTGATGCCTGCGTCCGTCGTCAGGAGTGGATGGCTGCACAGCTTTTGATCAACGGTGAATACGAATGCAAAGGCTATGCCGACGATGGTGAAACTGTTGTGGTTGATACGATTACATTTTCTGAATTTGACAATAAAACAACTCTGTCCGGATCGGACACATGGGATAATGCAAGCGCCAAAATTTATGATGTCATGGGTGACGCATCTCAGAAGATCCGCCGCAACGCGGGTATGATCCCTACAGTGGCCCTGTGTTCACAGAATGTAGTATCCTACCTGCTCAATAACGAACAGCTTTATAAATATTTGTTGGTGCCCAGCCGTGAAAATTTAGCACTGATGAGCATTCAGCCGAAGCTGGTAAGACCGGAATTGCTGCGAGTTGGTTATATTGAATCCCTTAATCTGGAAATTTACGCTTATGATGGTGTGTACGAGGGTGACGATGGCAACCTTGCCCAGTATATCCCTGATGATCATATGATTATTGGTGTGCCCGGTCGTGGTAAACGTCTCTTTGGCGCAGTAACGCAGCTTGAAGACGACAAACAATTTCGTACTTATGAAGGCGCGTACATTCCGAAAGTTACCGGTAATACCGAAAGCGATACGACTACTCTGGCTATGTCCAGCCGCTGTGTAGTATGTCCGGAGTTTTTGGATGATTGGGCGACCTTGAAAGTTAAATAAGGAGGTTTGTAAATGCAACAAGTATTGATAAAGAAATTTTCCTTGCGCCGCAATGGGGTTGTTTATAAAGCAGGTACTATTATTGAACTGCCGGAAGCTGAAGCGAATGCGCTGGTAGCAGGTGCGCCGAAAGAATTTGAAAAAGTTTCGGTGGGAGTTGTAGTTAACTCGACTACAAGTGCAAAAAAAGCAAAAAGAACATTGAAAGATTTTACCAACACCGAACTGAAAGCTTTATGCGAAGAAAGAGGCTTAGAAGTGCCTAAGGCAGCTAATAAAGCAAAGCTTTTAGAACTGCTGGAGGGTGCGGCCGATCAGCAAGATGAGACCGATGGTGATAGTCTGCCTCCGGTCAATGCCGCAGCTACAGTAAAATGAAAACCTTTCGTGAGCAGATAGCCGCAGATAATACTGCGGCTTTTATTAACTCGTTAGAATTTGCCGATAAACATAACTTGAATGGTACCGAATGCAGCGCCATCCTGCAAGACATTTCTGTTGCAGAGGGGTTATCTACGGGGACTGGATCCAGTCAAACTTATCCTGGTATTTATGGCAGTCGGTTACAGGTAAATTGCTTGGCAGAAGCTTTGCCTGAGCTTCCTGTATATGGACAGCTTTTCGGCGTCAATGATAAGCAGTATCTGGTTGAGAGCTGTGCTGATGACATGGGAATTTTGACTATCCAATTGGTGGCGAATGACAGATGATTAAAATTGAATTTGATGAAAAAACATTAGAAATAGCGCAAAACCTTTTTGCAGAGTGCCCAGAGCAAGTTAAGTACGCAGCATCAAGAGCAATCAACAGAACGGCTACGGCTGTACGAGCAGAATTATCGGGGTTAATAATTGAAAAATATGACATATCTTCTGCTAATGTAAAAAAAGCTATAACAATAAAACGTTCTATGCGTAAAGTTTTACGCGGTGTAGTTGGAACGGTGGGCAGGATGCTGCCAATAACATATTTCAATTTAAGTCCAAAACCTAAAAATATTATTTCTGCATTGCGCGCAGGAGAAAAAATTGCAAAAGCAGGACCTATGCGAGTACAAGTAATACGTGCTGGAGGGTTTAAGAATGTTCCCGGATTATTTGTACAACAATCATCTCGTAGCAATTACGCAGGACCTATGCTCAGGTATTTGAAAACAAGATATCCGTTGGACATCCCATATGGCCCGAGCATCCCACAGATGGCGGGGAATAAAGACGTGCTGGAAGATTTAGCACCATTTGCAGAGAAGGTGTTGAATCGAAGATTTTTACATGAAGTTTCATATCGTTATGGAAAATTTGGAGGACGTTAATGACACAAGTCGAATTGATGGAAAATTTGGCAGCGTTTCTAAAAAATGTTGTCCTGGAATATGAATCGCAGCAATCTGACGGGACTTATTCTCCGATAAATGTTTATCCCGGATACCTGCCGGTGAAAACGAATGCCAAAGAAAGTGAATCATGTATGTACGTGCTGGTTCTTGAGTGCGAAGATGGCGAGGAGCAGAGTGCGGCTAAGGTCGAAATCGGGTTCAGTATTGTCGATGGCGATACTGCCGAAGGATGGCGCAGCTTGTTTAATTTAATGGAGCACGTACGTCAGGCTTTGCTGAAAAAACGCACTATTGCTAATAAGCATAGGCTCATCTTGCCTATCAAATCTAAGGTGGCAGATGAGCAGCCTTTCCCGCAGTGGCAGGGCTTAATGACAGTTAGTTACACACTGGGCAAGCCAGTAGAGGAGGAAATAAATTATGGCTATTAACAAAAAAAGCAGCCAGACCACTAAGCCTGAACGCTTGATTTATGTAGGCCCGTCTTACAAAAACGGAAAGTTATTGAAATATCAGGTATTCATTGGCGGGTTACCAACTCATATTGATGATGTATTTGAAAAGTGTCCGCAAATTAAAAAACTGTTTGTAGCTGTTTCAGAATTGCCAGAAGCTGAAAGGGCTATTGCAAAAGAGGGAACACCTATGAATAAATATTACCAAGCTGCTGTTTTGGCAGAAAAGGAGGAATAACATATGGCATATAAGCATGGCGTATATACATCTGAGGTGCCAACATCTATTGTTCCGGCAGTAAATTCTACTGCTGGGTTACCAGTTGTTTTTGGTACGGCTCCAATTCATTTGGCAAGTAACAGAGCAGAGGTTAATAAACCTATTTTGTGCTATACATATGCAGAAGCGGTAGCAGCTATGGGATACAGTGAAGATTGGGAGAAATACACTCTTTGCGAAACTATTTATAGCCAATATTCGCTTTATGCAGTTTCACCGACAGTTTTTGTTAATGTTTTAGATCCCAAAAAACATAAAGCGCTGGTCAGTGATAAAGAGGTTCAGTTCAACAGTGAAAAAACGGTGATTGTAAATGATCCAGTGTTACTTGAAACATTGAAAGTAAAAAAAGCATCTGCCGGACAACCGCTGACGGAAGGCGTTGACTATGAAGCTGCTTTTGACAGTGATGGAAATTTAGTAATTACTGCATTAAGTGGCGGACAGCTTACAGACAGTGCTTTTTTGGACTATGAAAAAATTGATCCCCCAGCCGTGGATAAGGATGACATTATTGGTGGTATTGATATCAGTACGGGCGCATACACAGGTCTTGAGAATCTTTCAAAAGTATTTCCTCTGTATCGTTTAGTACCTGGTATGGTGCTTGCTCCTGGTTGGACACACGATCCAGAAGTGGCCGCTGTTATGACTGCCAAAGCAAGTACTATTAACGGTTTGTTTAAAGCTTCTGTTTTGGTAGATGTTCCGGCTGACACAGTAAGAAAATATACCGATGTTCCGGCTTGGAAAAATAATAACAATTATGTTGGAGTGGATCAAATAGTCTGCTGGCCTATGGTAAAACTTGGCGAAAAGAAATATCATCTTTCTACTGCGGTAATGGGTGCGATGGGCGTTTTGGATGCGAAAAATGATGATATTCCCTATGAAAGTCCTTCAAATAAAAATATACAAATGGATGGTTTATGTTTGTCTGATGGAACTGAAGTGGTTTTAGATCTGGAACAAGCTAATTATCTTAATGGGCAGGGTGTAGTTACTGCTCTGAACTTTATCGGTGGATGGAAGTTGTGGGGGAATCGTACTGGTTGTTATCCTGCAAATACAGATATAAAAGACAATTTTATTTGTTTACGGCGTATGTTCAATTGGCATGCACAGACCTTTATTCAAAGTTATTGGTCTAAAGTAGATAACCCGATGAACAAACGACTTATTGATCTTGTCGTGGATAGCGAAAATATTCGCATTAATGGATTTGTTTCAAGAGGGTTCTTGCTTGGTGGAAGAATTGAATATTTGAAAGAGGAGAATCCAACAACAGATCAGATGGATGGTATTGTAAGATTCCATACTTATTTTACGCCGCCGGTGCCTGCACGTGTCATTGAAAATACTATCGAGTTTGATACGTCTTATCTTGAGACGTTGTTTGGTTAATGAGGAGGATGAAAGATGAGTAATAATGTTGTTCCGGAAAAGCTAATTAACTTTAGAGCCTATAATGACGGAAATGATCTTCTTGGCGTAACTGATGTCCAGCTACCGTCTTTGGATGCAATGACCGAAACAGTAAAGGGTGCTGGTATTGCCGGTGAGGTAGACAGTCCTGTTTTAGGGCACTTTGGAAGTATGGAAACTGTACTTAACTGGCGTACTATTTCTAAACCTGGAATGAACCTAGCATCTCAAAAGGGGGTTAGCTTAGACCTGCGCGGCGCGCAGCAGTTTTACGATCCTGAAAAAAGTGAGTACGTCGTAAAGGCTGTAAAATGCGTGATCCGCGGCGTGCCGAAAAAAACCGAACTCGGCAAATTAGACGTTGGAACGACTACCGGCTCCAGCAACACCATTGAAACTAATTATATTAAAGTGATTATTGCTGGCGAAACCGTGCTGGAAGTTGATAAATATAATTATATTTCTAATATTGGCGGTACTGACTATCTTGCTGATGTCCGAGAGGCGTTGGGCTTGAATTAAAAATAAATAAAGAGGTGGCCGCAGAGTGGCACCCCTTTTAAAATTTGGAGGTAAATAATGAAAGTAAAATTAGAAAAAGCTTTGATTACGACCGGCGGAGAAGTAAAAGAAGTCGAGTTTGATTTTAATAAATTAAAGGGTAGCGATTTGATTGCAGCCGAGAAAGAAGTAAGAGCAATGGGTGATCAAACCCCGTCTGTATTTCTATCCATGAATTTTCAGGCTATTGTTGCAGCCAAGCTGATTGGTGTACCGGTAGAGGACATATTAGATTTGCCTGCGACAGATTTTAGGAATATCGTTTTCCCGGTGGCTAATTTTTTGCTCAGTTAGGATTTCGGAATATACGAGAAATAAAAGAACTTGCGGTAAATATGGCAATGCTGTCCTATACACCGGTTAGCTACTATATCGATATAGATCTTGATTTAATGCTGGATTATGCTGAAATTATTGCAGAAAAAAATAGCTCCCGATAATGGGAGCTATTTTAAGATAATTTTTTGTTTTGGTTGAGGTTTTCGTAGAACTGATAAAAGCAGTACCCCGATAAAGCTAACAGGCCTACGATAGATCCTACTATAACAGAAGCGTTGGTGGTATTGTCACTGATATAAAAAAGTAATAATGAAACAATAAACACCGCTAAAAGTTTGAAAAACTGTTTTTGGTTAATTGTTAGTGGTTTAATATTAGATTTTGCTTTAGCAATGGCCATCTCTTTAGATACATCTTTGAAAAAGTAATATATGAACCCACCAATAAAAACTACAATGGTTATTATTAACCACAGTAACAGGCCGAAAATTATCATCATAGCTAAAAAGCTCAGCATAAAATCACATCCTTATATAAATATTATAGCATTTTTGCAGGAAGGAGGGCAATAATGGCAGGAAAAGAATTTGCGTTTGGATTTGTTATTTCAGCAACTTTACAAGGCGGCTTCAAAGCGTCGTTTTCCAGCGCCGGAAATGAAGTCACTAAACTTAATAAAAGCGTATCGGAATATAATAAAACCTATAAAATGCTTACTTCTGCGCAGAAAAAAGGCATTATCACGGAAGGGGCATATGCTAATGCTCTTGCCAAGCTTAATCCTAAATACGAAAGTTTGATCACAAAGCAACAACAGTATTTGTCTATGCAAGGGAAGATCAATAAAACAAAATCAAATATGTCAGGATACGGTAAAAAGGCACTTGCTGCAGGCGGTTTTGCTTATGGATTAATAAATCTTACTAAAGATGCAGTTAATTTTGAAAGCTCTATGGCAGACGTCAGAAAAGTTGTTGACTTTGATACTCCGCAGCAATTTAAAAAAATGAGTAAAGATATTTTAGACCTGTCAACTAAAATACCAATGACAGCAGATGGTTTGGCCGCAATCGTAGCTGCAGGCGGGCAATCTGGAATTAATAAATCTGATTTACTGCCGTTCGCCGAATCGGCAGCAAAAATGGGCGTAGCATTCGATATTACAGCTGATCAAGCCGGTGAAATGATGGCCAAGTGGCGTACAGCTTTTAAGATGGGGCAGCCAGAGGTTATTGCTTTAGCCGATAAAATAAATTATTTGGGGAATACTACAGCGGCTTCAGCCCCACTTATTTCCGATGTTGTAACAAGGGTGGGACCGTTGGGTGCGGTTGGCGGTGTTGCATCTGGCGAAATAGCAGCACTGGGGGCGAGTATAGTCGGGGCTGGTATAAATTCGGAAATGGGTGCTACTGGCATCAAAAATTTAATATTGGCATTAACATCGGGTGAGAGTGCTACAAAAGCTCAAACTGGAGCATTTGCAACATTAGGGTTAGATGCGGTAGAGATGGCTCAATATATGCAAAAAGATGCTAAAGGTGCTATTTTGACTGTGCTTAAAGGGTTGCAGGGATTAGATAAAGCAAAACAGGCAAGTACATTAAAAGACTTGTTTGGAAAAGAATCTCTAGGGGCCATTTCGCCATTGTTATCAAATTTAGACAAACTTGAGGAGAATTTTGCAGGCGTAGCTAATGCTGCGAAATATGGCGGTAGTATGGAAGCCGAATTTAAAACTAGGTCTGAGACGGCGGCTAATGCAACTATTCTTATGAATAATAATATCAACGCCGCAAAAATAGCTCTCGGGAATGGGCTTTTACCTGTAATTGCGCCATTAACCGGTATTATAGGCGGTGCTGCCAACTCTGTTGGGAAATTTGCTACAGAAAATTCAACCCTTACATCCATTCTACTGGGGTCAGTTGGCGCCATAGCCAGTGTCGCTGCAATAGCTTATTCATTAGGTTGGATTTATAGCGGTGTAAAGCTTGCTGTATTAGGGACAAAGTCTGCCTATGAGTTGTCCGGTAAAGCTTTAGGTAAGTATAATCTGGTAACTAAAGCGGCGTCTCTTTTAACGAAAGGATGGGCTATTGCACAGGGACTTTTTAATACGGTACTCGCTGCCTGTCCTATTGGTTGGTTGATAATTGGTATTGCTGCAGTTATTCTTGCAGGTACTTTATTGTATAAACATTGGGATACAGTTAAACAATTCTTTACAATTTTATGGGACAGTCCAATAGCTAGAATAGCCTTTTTTGTCACTGGGCCTGTAGGTTGGATCATTGGCGCGGTTACTGCAATAATTGCTAACTGGGATACGTTAGCAGCATATTGGGATTATTTTTGGGATAATCCATCTGCTGCAATATTTAGATTCACAAGTTATATTCAGGAACAATTTACAAGTGCTGAAACCTGGCTTCGCGAAAAATGGCAATCTATCAGTAATTTCTTATCTACTCCTATTTTTGGCAAAGTTAATATTACGGCATCCGGTAATGGTGCAGAGGTTGCAGAAAATGCGTATGGCGGTATTTATGGCAGGGGGGCATTTCTTACTACTTTTGCGGAAACCTCTGGTGAAAGCGCGATACCGCATACTCCCAATAGACGTAATATAGGATTGTTGGCCAAAACTAATGAAATCATGGGGAATCCATTGGGAACTGGTGGCGGCATAACGGCTACCTTTGCGCCACAGATCACAGTACAAGGGAATGCCGATACTGCTGAAATTTCAACTTTATTAGATCAAAAAATGCGTGAATTTAAAGCAATGTTGGCAGAAGTGCAGAATCAGAACAGGAGGCTTTCGTATGGCTAAAACCTATTACACAATTCAGGGCGATATGTGGGATGGTATAGCAAAAAAGTTATATGACGATGAAAGTGGCGTAAACGCGCTGCTGGAAGCAAACCAGCAATATGCTGACATAGTTGTTTTTCCAGCAGGTATTATTTTGGATGTGCCGGATTATGAAAAGCCTACTCCGACCAACTTGCTGCCGCCGTGGAGGCGTTAAATGGAAGCACGTAGAATATTGACGATCATAAAATATAATAATAAAGATATTTCAGCTGATATCAGTAAATATCTAAAAAGCATCAGCTATACCGATAATCTATCGGGAGAAGCCGATGATTTGCAGATAACACTGGAAGACAAGGCGGGGCTTTGGCAATCGACATGGATGCCGGAAAAAGGAGCACTTCTAGATGTAATGCTGCAGCAAAAATATTGGCAAACTTTGTCGGCGTTACCACAAAGTTTGCGTTTGGGATTGTTTGAAATCGATGAAATAACAAGCAGCGGCTATCCGTCAGAAGTACAAATAAAAGCAGTTTCCGCGCCTGATAATAATACTCTTAGAGGTACTGAACGTAGCCGGAGTTGGGAAAAGGCAAAGCTGCAGGTAATCGCTAATGATATAGCTTCAGCTGCAGGAATGTCATTGTTTTGGGACACAGAAGAAAATCCGGTGCTGGATAGGGCAGAACAGACAGAACAGTCTGATCTGTCTTTTTTATATGCAATTTGTAAGGATAAAGGCCTGGCATTGAAAATAAGTGATAAAAAAATCATTATTTTTGATGAAGCAAAATATGAAGCGGAAAAAGCAAAGATAACAATAGTAAAACCAGGTACCGTTTATAAAAAAGAGTCTGGAATGAAATATTTGTTTGTTGGTACTGGCTACAGTTTGCGTACTAAAATTAGAGATATTTATGCTGCCTGCAGAGTTAGTTATCAGCAGGGCAGTTCAAAATCTAATATTGAGGCAACTTATACTGCTGCTGGTAAAAAGGGAAAAACATTGCAAGTAAATGAACAAGTTGAAAGTGTTGCGGAAGCATTAAATTTAGCAAAAAAACGGTTGCGCGAAAAAAATAAAGACGAAGTTACTGGATCTTTAAATATGTTGGGAAACTTTGTCTTATTATCTGGGGTTACAGTTAATTTATTAGGATTTGGAGCTTTTGATGATAAGTACTTGATAACCAGAGCATCACATGATATTGGCAGCGGTTATACGACAAATATCGATGTAAGAAGGTGTTTAAATGGATACTAATTTTATAAAAAACATAATTCGTATCGGGAGGGTATCTTCTATTGACGTCAATACAAATACTGCAAGAGTAGCTTTTTCTGATAAAGACGATTTGGTATCTGGTAATTTGATGATTGTAAATCGTGGAAGCATGGTCGACAAGGATTACTGGATACCTGATATTGATGAACAAGTTCTGTGCTTAATGCTGCCAAATAAAAGTGGGCAGGGATTAAATGAGGGTTTTATTATTGGTTCATTTTTTTCAAAAGAAGATGAACCACAGGAGAGAAGTGCTGATGTAAGGGCGATTAAATTTGGTGATGGTACTGTTATAAAGCATGATCGTAAATCAGGAAGTTTAACTGTAAATGCTACAGGGGATATCAGTATTGTTGCTGCGGGAACGTTGACCATTCGCGGTGCTGTGGTGAATATAAATTAGGTTAAATATTAGAAAAAATTATGTTATAATAATCCCATAAAATGATATTTTGTGAGGTGTTAAAATGGAATTTGGCAAATATGGTCATTGCGCTATTATGGCTTTTGAACTGGTGAAAAATGAGGGAATACCAGCAAGGGAAGCGTGGCAAATTGCAGCTGAAAAGATATTTGAAGGGAAGCCGAGCAGTATTGCGAAAGGATGTCCTAAAAATGCTTTTTTGAGTTTAATGGGGCAAAATAACAGAAGAAGTAAAAATGGAACCTATGCTATGGAGGCATTAGATATCATAGATAAACTAGGGAAAGACGATATTGATAATATTTCACCAAATAAATTTTGGCGCGATAAGATGGGGAAAGAAATTAGGCATAATGGACAAATTGATGTTGTTTTTGCGTTAAGAAGCAAAGGGTATATATAATAAAAAAGCACTCCTTAAGGAGTGCTTTTTTAATGGGAAAGTTAATGTTTATGGTATGTTCCGGTTCTTCTATCCCAATGTCCACCGTTAGAATCCGTTCTACCTGGATGAGCAAACGCCGTAGCGGCTAAAGCTAATGTAAAAACTAAAACTAAAAATAGAGCAGTTAATTTTTTCATAAATAACACTTATTTCTTATTTGATTTTTACTTCGCAGTTGAAGAATTTTAAATATTGACCATCAGATACCTGAATGTAACGGTCTCCTGTGAATAAATCATTGGAAATAATGGAACTCATATTGTGGCTACTATCTCTGGAGACTTCGATATAGCTGTCTCCACCGTTAGAAGTGACTTTGTATTCTCCAGCAGGGAAATCAATACCTACTTTGTACATACCGGAAGGCAACATACCATTTTTTAATTCTACTTTAGGTGCATCTTTGGCCGCATAGATAGTACCACGTTGTACTTTTAGATATTGACCGTCTTGAACTGTAATAACACTTCTGTTTTTAAAGACATCATTTGCTATGATACTGCTGAAATTACCAGTTGAATCGCTGGCCAGTTCAATATAACTGTCGCCATTTGAGATAACAACGTACTCTCCGGCAGGCAAGTCTTTACCAATTTTATATTGGCCTGCTGAATAAGTTTTTACTTTAGGTGCGTCTTGCGTGGCTTTAGTCGTAGCTGAGGAAGAAGTTGATTTTGTAGAGTTATCTCCTGCACAACTTCCAATTAAAACCAGTAAAACGATAAGACCTGCTCCCCATTTAAGGATTTTTTTCAACATAAAAACATCTCCAATTCTTTATCATTTTTAACATTATAACATATTTTTCAAAAACTTCACAAATATTATAGAGTATAAGTGATGATTATAAAACAATAAAAATGCTTGACTTTTGAAGTTCAAAAATATAATATATATTTGAGGTTCAAAAGTGAGGTGAAATGATTGAACGCCAAAATGGGTCGTCCGACTGAAAATCCACAGACGTATCAAGCTACAGTTAGATTTGATGAAGAATGCAAAGAAATTCTAGATGAATATTGTAGCCAAGAGCAAGTTGGAAGAAATGAAGCTATACGTCGAGGAATAAAAAAGTTGAAATGCGACATAAAAAAATAAATGTACCCGCCCTCCGTGGAAAGATAAGCGAGTACATTTTAGCTGAGGTTTCCCTCTGTGAAATATTGTATCATATAGGGGAACTTCTTTCAAATTGAAAGGAGTTATTAAAATGAACAATTTGCAAACATTAAGCTTGGATAGCCGTGAAGTCGCTAAAATGTTGGAAAAAGAGCATAAACATTTATTAAGAGATATAAGCGTTTATGCCGAATATCTCATTCAGTCCAAAGTTGGGCTCAACGAATTTTTTCAAGCAGCAACTTACAAGGATAAGATTGGTCGCACATTGAGGAGTTATAAAATCACTAAAAAAGGTTGTGAGTTTTTAGCTCATAAGCAGACTGGAAGAAAAGGTGCAATATTTACAGCTTCTTATGTCCAACGCTTTCACGAAATGGAGGCTAAGCTAAAGCAGTTGCCAAAGCAACAAACTTTGATCGAAGAAGCATACAAGCCGAGCCTGAAATATTACAGAGGAATACCAGTAATAACTAAACGTGATTTAGCGGCAGTATTAAAGACAGGAGTTTTTAACCTTGTTCCGTATTGGTCGAAAAAAGGGTTACTGATAAAAAGCCGTGATTATTTTTTGCTGGCAGGTGAAGACCTGGAATTGTTTAAAAAGGATAATCCGGGTTGCACATCAGCAATGACGGCGTCACTTATAGTTATAACTGCTTCGGGAGCGAGAAAAATTTGCAAAGTAAGAAATCGCGAAGAAAGTTGTAAGTCGATATTTATTATTGAAAAGCCCAAACCAATCCCAGTTGAGCCTGAAAAATCGATATGGGCAAAGAAAATGGTAGTAGATGCGCCTAAAAATGAGCAGGTTAAGAAAGCTATTGAAAAAATCAGAAAGCAAATGACTGCTTTAGATGTGCTGCTTACCGAATATTACGCATATAATACTGAAGCATTGCATAATGGTTTAAAAGAAACCTTGGAGCAGGTAGGTATGAATGTTAATCATGAAGTTTTTGGACTTACGAGAATAAAACTTAATATTATCGAGAGTAAATGGTAGATAATCGCTGACTAAAGCGTCCTTATTTTAAGGGCGCTTTTTCTATATCCAAAAATACTTAAAGGAGGTGGTTAAATTGCAGGCGACAAGATTAGGCGATACAGATACAGGACATGATGCTTGCCCAGGGACTGTGCTTGTGAGTGCCAGTACGAATGTAATAATTAATGGTAAAGGCGCTGGGCGTGTTGGTGATAGTTATGCTCCGCATGGATGTATTGTGCATCCATCGCATACGGCACATATCAACAGCGGTAGTAGTACGGTTTTTATTAATGGTTTGGCTGCAGCTAGGGTTGGGGATGCAATAGATTGTGGTGGAACAGTAGCTACAGGCAGTACGGATGTTATTATAGGAGGTTAAGATGCAAATCGGTTCAATTGGAGATATTCCATTTGTAGTGTCGCGTGATTATATGCTGACGTTCCATGATTATAGTCGCTCTGGGTCAAGTCGGTGGGTAAAACATGATCTTATTGGCAGGAAACCTATCTTAGAATTTATAGGGCCAGATGTAGAAAAAATAAGTATGAAAATACAATTGAGATCAGATCATGGGATAAGTCCAGAAATGGAACTAAAACGTCTTAGGAAAATGCGTGATGAAGGTAACGTTTTTGCTTTTATTCTTGGAGGGATACCTGTTTCTAATGAATATTGGGTACTGGAAAGTATTGGAGAGGATGTAAGTTACTGGCGTGCTAACGGTAAAATATTATCAGTTACAGTAGATGTATCTCTACAGGAGTATTCAACGAAGGGAGCTGAATAATAATGGAACTAGAGATTTTTGCAGGCCGGATGGCAGGTATTGATTTTGCACCGCATACAAAAGAAGCAGAGATATTGCAAAATTGTAGTACTATTTTGAGCACGTCAAAATTTAGTGTGCCGCTGGATCGCGATTTTGGTGTTGATGCAACTTTTGTCGATAAACCTATTTTGTCAGCGAAAGCTAAAGTTGAAAGCGAAATTTTTACTGCATTAAAGAAGTACGAACCAAGAGTAACAGTGAAACAGGTTGAATGGTATGCTGATGTAGATGGAATAATCAGAGCGAAAGTGAAGGTGGTTATGAATGAGACTGAACGATCTGCCTGATATTGATTTTGTAAGTGCTGATGAACAAGAAATATTGGCAGAAATCATAAATCTGTACACTTCAATAACTGGGAGGACACTTACACAGGGTGATCCTGTACGGTTATTTTTACATGTGATTGTATTGATTGTTGTTATGTTATGTAACAAGATTAACTATACCGGGAAGCAAAATCTGTTGCGTTATGCAGAAGGGGCTAATTTGGATCATTTGGGCATACTTGTTGGTGTAGAGCGTATTGGAGAGAAGTCTGCAATTACAACAATGAAAATAACATTATCTGAGGCTAGAGATATAGCGACGGTTATTCCAGCAGGAACACGTGTGACAGCTGGTGATAATGTGTTTTTTGCAATCAATCAAGATGTGAGTATTTTGGCTGGAACGATTGAAGCCGAAGCTGCAGCGTCTTGTACAGTTGCCGGCACTGTTGGTAATGGATATTTACCAGGAGAAATCAATAAGATTGTTGATCCTATACCATATGTGGCAGAGATGGTAAATATAACGACATCTGAGGGCGGGTCAGATATTGAAACTGATGATTCCCTGAGAGAAGCTATACGTGAAGCTCCTGAAGGATTTTCTGTTGCTGGTCCTGTAGGTGAATATATAAAAATTGCAAAACGTGCATCTACTTTGATTGTGGATGTATCTGTAACTACACCAAAACCAGGACAAGTTCTTATTGTTCCTCTGCTTAATGATGGAGGTATACCCGGCGATGAAATGCTGGAGATTGTAAAAGATGCCTGTAATGCGAAAACTGTTAGACCGTTAACAGATCAGGTTATTGTTGCGGCACCAGAAGTAGTTAAATTTAATGTTATAGTGACATATTATATTAATAGAGCAGATGAGACACGATCTGTTGCAATACAAAGTGGCGTTATTAAAGCCATAAATGATTATGTTGTGTGGCAAAAGTCTAAGTTAGGTCGAGATATAAATCCAGATGAATTGACTAGTCTTATAAAAAAGGCCGGTGCTAAACGGGCTGTTATAACATCTCCATTGTTTCAAGTTATTGCAGAAAATCATGTAGCGATTGCTGATAATATCAGCGTGAAACTAGGAGGTATTGAAGATGAATGAGTTAACTGATTTAAAATTAAAGGAACTTTTGCCTTCAAGTATTGCTCGGGACGAAACAATAAGAAATATCTGTGATGCTATTGTAGAAAAATTGCATATGATAAACGAAAAAGCAAATTTGGTTTTATTGCTTCCACGACTTGATCAATTACCGGAAAGTCTAATTGACGAACTAGCTTGGCAGTATCATGTAGATTTTTATGAGTATGCTGCAAGTATTGACAAAAAACGTGCGTTAGTGCGACAAGCAATAGACTGGCATCGGAGAAAAGGGACTCCTGCTGCAGTAGAGGAAGTATGCGCGGCTGTTTTTAAATCAGCTAAGGTTTACGAAAATTGGGAGTATGGTGGTGAGCCATATCATTTTCAAGTACGACTTATTGAAGAAGCTTTGCCCGCCCAAGATATTATGGATAATTTGGTAAGAGCAATTAATTCTACCAAAAATGTTCGGAGCTGGCTTGATGGCGTTGCATTTAAACGGCATGTTCCGGGCAGATTGATTTTTAGTTGTCCAGTTGCTGTTACAAAGAAAGTGAATATTTTTTAAAGAGAAGAGGTGAGATAATTGCCAAATTGGAAATCATTAATATTAACTCAAAAGGGGGCGGACTTGCAGGCAAAGGCCGAAATAGGAAGAGTACTTGAATTTACATGTATTAAAGTGGGATCCGGGATACTTTCTCAGGGGGAGAAATTAGAAGAACTAACTGATTTAGTAAAGGTAGAACAGGTACTTGGTATTGCAGATAAGGTGTTTGAGAAAGAAGGAACATGTGAAATAACGAGCTCTATTACCAATAGTGATTTAACGGAAGGGTATTTTTGCCGTGAGCTTGGCATATATGCGAATGATCCGGACTTAGGAGAAATACTGTATGCTGTTACAATTGATGATTCGCCGGATTATATTCCTGCTAAAGGAACTGCAACTGCAATCAGCCAGGAGTTTGCTCTTCATATAAATTTTGGAAATGCAGAGCATGTTATTGCTTACATTGATGTCAATGGTATAGCTACAGTTGGATATGTGCAGTCTATGATCAAAACAATTAAACGAATTGTTGAACCAACTATTGATGAAATATTGGAGGATAGATATGTTCCTAGCCCAGAGCAACCGGACGATGATCCGGATAGGGATATATTGACTGGACTTAAAGTTATTACTAATGAGGATATAGACAATATTGCTATATAAGGAGGAATAAATGATGTCAAGCTTTTTAAATTTGGAAGGTCTGCAGTATTTTTTCGAAAAAATAGAGGATATTTTTGTAAGAAAGGAATCTGGAAAAGGGTTATCAAGTAACGATTTTACAACAGCTGAAAAAAATAAACTGGCTGGAATAGCAACTGGAGCTAATGCCTACACTCATCCGAGTAGCGGTGTAACTGCTGGTACTTATCGCAGTGTAAGTGTGGATACACAGGGGCATGTAACCGCTGGTACTAACCCGACTACTCTTGCTGCGTATGGTATTACTGATGCTAAAATTGCAGGCGGTGTTATCACTTTAGGTGGCGCTACTATTACTCCGTTGACCTCTGCAAGCTCTCTTGCCGCTGCTAAGATTACAGGTACTATTTCGCTGGATAATCTGCCTGCAGGAGCGCTCGAACGCTGCGTAGTTGTTACTGATGATACTGCAAGATTTGCACTGACTACTGCTACAGTACAAAAAGGCGATACAGTTAAGGTAACATCCAGTGGTCTGATGTACTTTATAGTAGATGACACTAAACTGGACGCTGAAGCTGGCTATGAAGTTTATACTGCGGGTAGTGCGACTAGTGTACCCTGGGCAGGTGTTACTGATAAACCTTCTACATTTGCTCCGTCTACTCATACGCATACTGTTGCCCAGGTAACTGGTCTTGCAACAGTTGCGACTTCTGGTAAATATACCGATCTCTCCGGTACTCCTACAAGCCTTCCTGCAAACGGCGGTAACGCTGCAACAGTAAATGGGCTAACAGTTTTGACAGCAGTGCCGGCAAACGCCAAGTTTACGGATACTGTTTACTCACACCCGACTACATCCGGAAATAAACATATTCCTACAGGCGGGAAAAGTGGACAGATCCTGAGGTGGAGCGCCGACGGTACAGCTATATGGGGTTCTGAGAATGACACGACATATGAAGCAATTACTACTGCCGAAATTGATTCTATTTTTACGGTTTGAAATGGGGGATTATAGTGGCTAAGTTTCTTGATGCAACAGGTTTGGCATATTTTTTTAATGGACTAAAGGCAAAGTATATATCTGGTTTGTCAGTGAATGGAAGGACTATAACTTATACTAAAGGCGATGGGACTACTGGCAGTATTAATACGCAAGACACCAACACTGTATATACAGCCGGAGCGGGTATCGGGTTAAGCGGAACAGTATTTTCTAATGCAGGTGTAAGAGCAGTGACTGCAGGAAACAGTAATAATCAGATTTCTGTTAATACGGGAGGGGATACTAGTACTATTACTATTAACAACGTAGCTAATGCGACTACCGCAACTACAGCAACAAAACTCGGGAGCAGCACGGTAGGCAGTGGCGTAAGGGCAATTTATCTTAATGCTGGTACGGCAACTGCGAGTAACAGTACTGTAGGTGACAGCACCACGCCGGTGTACTTAAAAGCTGGCACTATAACAGCTTGTGATGCAAGTATTGGTTCCGGTTGGACTGTTTCAGAAGGGTCGGCAGGTTGGGCGCGAGAAAATTCCACTGGATTTACCATCCAGTGGTGGGTAGGCAATACTGATGCTACATATAGAAGTATTAATTTCCCCAGAAGCTTTTCAACTTTGTATTATGCGAATGTTATAGCAACCAGCAACTGCGAAACATTTGTTACAAGTGTTAGTAATACCAGTATTAGTTTTACCCTATGTAATGGTTACAATGATGATCGCTGGAGTGGTTCACGGCCTTGTAGACTTTATGCTTGTGGCTTGACTTAACTTATACCAAACGCTATCCAGTGTGGATGTACTGTATCGCCGCCACCATCCGCTTCTGTGATTGTACGCAAAAGAAAGTTTGAATTAGTAATATCTTGCGGTAAACCAACAGCATGCAAGCCTTTTCCTGTATTTTCGATGCTATAAGAAGCACATATAAAATAAACTGATGTAAAGGCTCGCGGAAATGTAATAGTTTGATTATTCCTATTTTGAGGTGTTGCATAACTGTTGCCTGCTGCCCAAAATGCATCACCGTTCCCCCACTGGATGGTAAATCCAGTGGAATTTTCTATAAGGAGAAATAAAAGTATGACTTATTTAATAAAATTTGACGAAAATGGCAGACGCAGTGACACTTACGTCGCCGAAGAAAAAACACAGGAACAAGTTACAGAACTGCTTGAAAAAGGGTTTGTATTAATTACAGAGGAAGATTATCAATTATTGATCGGCAATGTGGACGGTAAAGAATATATACGCGACGCTGACGGTACTTATAGTGAATATACATCGCCTGAGCCTACATTGGAAGAACTTAAAGCTATCAAGCTGTCAGAGGTAGACGCTTGGACTGAAAGTAAAATCACAGGCGGTTTTATATCTGAATGTACTGGTGAGATAGTAAGATATGATAGCGATAAGGACACGCAGCTTACAGTGTCTAGTGATCTTAATACAATCAATTCAGCTCTAGATAAGTTTTCAGAACATTATCCAGAAGGTTATCCAATGCGTGGCTATCCAGAAGGTAGATTAGATAAAAGCGTATATTATTTAAGCGTAGAACAATTGATTAAGTGGAACGTAGATTTAGGTTTACACAGAGGGAAATGTAAGCAGCAAGGTTGGGAAAAACAGGCAGAGGTAGCCGCAGCATTAAGCAAAGAGGATTTGGACGCTATTATATTAAATTAGGCGGTGCGTTGATATGGCAGAAGGAGATACTAGAAGAATTTTTGAACGGTTAGATCAAATGGGTCAGGAGATAACTAGGCTCGTTGTCTTGGGTGAGGCGAAAAATAGACAATGTGATCAGCAAGAAAAAACAATTGCCGATCACGAGGAGCGTATAACAAACTTAGAATGTCAAAGCGGTTGCATACGCGGAAACGTAAGTTTATTGGCTTGGTTGGCGACATTAGCGGTAGCTGTTTATGGTGTAGTTATAAAGTGAATAATCAAAGGGATAAGTGATATTTATGCTTGAGAAAATAAAAAACTTAATAGTGAGTGCCAGAAATAAAGTAGCCTCAATGTCGCCAAAAATAATGGCTGTCATTGTAGGCTATTTTATTGCAGTCGTATTGCTGATTCTAACCTATTACGCTGCGTGGATGTATATGTGGTTGTGGTTGGATAAGATTGTTATGTCTGACCTGCTGGCACTGATAAGAGAGGTTATAGGCCCGGCTATGGTTGCATTTGTGACCTTTATAGCTACAAGTTTAGTAGATAAAGACGGGGACGGTGTTCCTGATAAATTTGAACAGGAGGCAGAGAACAATGGTGACAAAAAGAATCACTTTAGATGAGCTGCGGCAGTTAGCAGCAAGGGCTAGAGGTAATATTGATAAGATCTATCTACATTGGACGGCTGGTAATTATCACCAGTTTTTTAGTGACTATCACCTAAACATTGACAGCGACGGCGCTGTTATGGCGACAACCGATGATTTAACTGAATATAAGGCTCATACATGGCGGCGCAATTCTAGAGCTATTGGGATTGCTTTAGCGTGTTGTGTAGATGCTGTAGCCTATGCTGATGGTCGTGTCGATTTTGGAAATGTACCACCGACAGAGCTGCAGATAGATAGTATGGCGAAAGTTGTAGCTGTACTGTGTGAGGAACTTGGATTGGACATTAATGCCGATACCGTAATGACACATGCAGAAGCAGCAGACTTAGACGACTACGGACCTGCAACAACCTTTGAAAGATGGGATCTGTGGAAGTTGCCTGATTTACCGGGAGATGGCGTATTAAGACCCGGTGGTGATGTTATTCGTGGTAAGGCGATCTGGTGGCATCATAATTGGTAAACTAACTATTTCAAAATATAGAAATAGTTGAAAGGAGGTTTGAACATGGAAAAGATTAAAGAGTATATTACCAGCAAACTTTTTTGGACTGGTATGATTATCGGTTTTACTTTAGGCGCATTGCATAATTATTTTGGGCTGTAAATGCTCGTTTGAAATTCACGTGAAACGAAGTGCTTTTACTTGACTGGCAAAAATAAAATGCCAGTCAAGTCACTTAAAATGGTTTAACCATAAGGTTTATCTAACTTGCTTGTAATTTGCTAGGACTAAAGTAATAACTTTTTCTCGTGCGAAATGATTAGAAATAAAAAATAGAATTTACATTTTTTTAATTGTTTTTGTTGAAAAAAATGCACATAATGTGTTATACTTTTTATACATAGAATTGTGTTACTTTTGTGAAATAAATATGTTGAGGGGGCTTGTGATGAATTATAGATCATAAGTCTTGTTTTATCTTGAAGGATTTGCGTGTAGAGGTATATTATGAATAATGAAAACGTTAATAACATTAAAAGAAAATATGCTAATACCTTTCGTCTTAATTTTGCTAAAGGGGAGAAGGAAGATATTCTTCAAATCGATTTTGGTGAATTTATAACTGAAGAAGGCGTTGATCCTAAAAATGTTGATATAAAAGCAAGTATTGATTTACCAATAAAGCTAATTAAGGAATTGATATTAAGAAATATTTTGCTAGCTCAAGCATATCAAGAAGTTACAGGTAAGGATTTGGGGATTCCAAACTCAAAAAGCAAAACAAAACAAAAAAAGCGAGATTAGAAAAATTTATTAGAATAGAGGAGGTATTATTATGAGCACTATTTTAGTTAATGAATGGTATCCTGCAACTAATGATGTCGTCTCCTCTCCTACTTATAAAGATACCGCTCCTATAGACACCATAATGGAATTAGCTCCCAAAGCTAAAAAAGTTGAATGTCAATTTAGTGCTATGGAAAAAATAACCGGGTGGTTGAATGGACGGAAGCCCTGGGAAAAAGTTTTTTTTAGATTGGTGAAACAAAAGGGAGTAACCAAAGCTTTAGTTAATTTAGAGAGTGAAGATGAAAAGTTTTATGTTGTTGTAAGAGATAATAGCATAGAAAAGATGTTAGAATTAGCTGAAATTTATAATAGTTTTTTAGATTCTTATAAAAAATACAAAAAAGATCCTTATTTTGAGTTTTTAGTATTTAGTGAAGAAGAATTTGAAGAATTGAATTTAGGATCAGATTTTAAATTTAATCTTTTGAGGTAATGATAATATGCCCTCAGACATTCGGCATGATGAACAGTATAGACATAATAAAAAAATATTAAATGACATTTCAGCTTTAAGTTGTAATGACTGGAAAGTTACTATTGTTTTCTACTGTGCTGTCCATAAGATAGAAAAGTTTTTGAGCAAAGTTGGGCCTAGTGGTATACATAATAGTAGCCATAAAGCTAGACACAAAAACGTGACTAATATTGCAGCGTTAAAATCTATAGCTAATCAATATCAAGTCTTGTATATGCTTAGTATAAAATCACGTTATAACTGTTTAACAATAAAGAATGATGAATTAAATAAAGCCCTGGATATGTTAAGTATTATAGAGAACGCTATTCCATAATAATTAAAAAAAGCACTTTGCGAAAGCAGAGTGCTTTTTTTTACTATAAAAAGCGTAAGTGTAGAACATTGATAGGTGTTTCGCATTTGCGCTTATTCTTTTCTACGAGAAAAAACATCCTAAATTTCCATCGCAAAATTTTCAAATGGAAATATACGCAAATTTTTCCATTACAGGAGGAATAACATGTATGAAAAAATCAAAAGTTGGATATCTAATAATCGCTTTCTTGTCGGTATGGGTGTTGGCGCAGTTCTTTTTCTTGCCTGCTATCTGTTCAGCCGAGTCGGTTTATCTGATAACGGAAACCGAGCTAATGACACTGGAACAAAACTCGAACAGGCAGTTAGCAATCAGCAGTCAATTAGCAGCGGAATTGCAAACAGCCAGGGATCAGTTGAAAGTATCGGATCAGGAATTGACCGAAGCCAAACTGCAGAAAGAGCTGCTGCAGAAGCAGTTGACCGAGCTTGCAGCCTCGTCGAAGAAACAAGAAAACTTACAGAAAGAAATCTTGAAATCCTTGCCACCATCCGCGCCAGGGGTCCTGCGAGAGATCGGAGCCAAGATTAATGTTGATCACTATGTTACAGGTGCCAGCTATGGAGTGAGCCGCAGGATTGGTAGCAAGTATATAGGACTTCGAGGCGAGTATGATTGGCAGGACAAACAAGCTGGATTATGGGTGACATACGCATACTAAAAGAAAAAGCCTACCGATTACGGTAGGTTTAATTTAATGGTGTTTTTGTATAATATTGCATCGTTAATTTTGTGATTTCTGTCAACAATCTGTCAACAATAGGGCGTATTTTTGACAGATTGAGTTAGTTTTACTTAAAATGTAATTTTTTTCGAAACGCAGTAGTGGCAAGGATTTAAAGCCTTTTTTTAAGCGTAGTTAGTAGTATTAAAAAGTGCCTAAAGGGATTTCGGGTACAAGAGGCCGTGAGTTCGAATCTCGCCGCCCCGACCACTTAAAAAGTTAGCCGCAGAGCGTATCTGCGGCTTTTTTATTTTGTTTTAAAGGAAGTATTTAAAGTGATTTTTGCTGGAGCAGTGAAAAAAATTTCCCATAGTGTTTCTTTTCAAATAGCTATCTGAATTTTACCAGATACGCCATATAGCAAAACCATAATATAAAAACATAAATGATCAGTCTTGAAAGAGAAATCATAAAATAAACCCTTCTTTATTTCAAAAGTTAAGCTATATTGTTGTAGCTATTAATGGTGACTTCTTGTTTATCAATTATGATATCATGCTCTTGTCAAAGAAAAAAGCCGACATTCTGCTTTTATTTATTTACTAAATGTTGGCAAAGCTGTTTCACTGTCTGTGGTTTTCCCCAAAACTGCAGTTTGTATCAAGATTGATTTCGAAAATACGTGCCCAGGGCAGGTTTACATTGATGTCGATACCTGTTAAATAATAATTGCTGTCGTTATTGCGATAAAAAGGTGTACGGCCAAGGTCTCCATATAGAAGCTGAATCTTTTGACGCTGTAAAAAGCCACGAATAAGTGTTTCTGCAAAAAACTTGTTGTCTCCCAAATCAGTTGGCTTATAGCCTTTCAGTTTCAGTAATGTAGTTAACTGTGCATGCATTAATTTCTGATAGGCATAATCATCAAGTAAACGTTCAACTGTGAAGTTCAGATTTTGGGCATACAGTGACGGATGTTCTGATTGCGGTAATCGGTGCAGCTGGCCGGTAAATAATGTTGCTTGACTAAGCGCGGTTCCCAGTGAATTACTTAAAGTATTCCAGCCTGAAAAAGCTGCCAGCCTGCTGAGCGGTACTTTAGCCTCCAAAAGCTTAGGTATTAAAAGTTCGTTTTCAGTATAGTTGGCCGTAAGATCAACCAGCGCAATGTGGCGGTCTGATATAAGCAGGGATTTAAGTTTTTGCAGCATAGCTTTATTAGGCTGATTGTCATCGTCGCCGCAGTGTACGAATAAAATAAAGTCGGCGACAGCAGCATCATCTGTAAGCTGACCGCCGATAAAATTTATTTTGTCCCGGATGCTTGCGTCAACAGAACAGGGCATATAGGGCATGATTTTAGCTGCGACTTTAGGCGAGGAATACTCTACAAAAATGCGTGGCTTGTAATTATACAGTTTATTATAATATCTGGTCAGCAGTAAAACTGATATTTCATCAGCTCCACTTGTAATAAGCCCGCTGGAACCTAAATCTGCATGTTTCATATATGCCAGCGCATGATTAGCATTACGATTAGGAAGCCCGAATGGCTGGGCGTCGTCCTGCCCTATAGCCAAAGTCAGACCGTCTGCGCGTGCCAGCTGGACCAGTTTTTTGTTAAAACTGTCGTTATCGGCATACAGACTGCTGTACTTCGTTTTAACATCATCCGGTATGCGTGCATCGATCGCCAGCAGCTGCCTGGTAAAGTAAGGATCGCCGAATGTTTCTGCCATATCCTTTAATGTTGCATAACGCATCAGATGCCATTGATACCAGCTGTCCGGTATAAGCTGATCGCTGACCAGCAATCTTGGAATGACGGAAAAAAACGCCATATCGATTTGTGGGTTGAGAGCATGCTGTTTGTTTACGAAAGTCAAAAACTTTTCTTCATCGTTAATTGTTCCTAAAGGTACGCGTGAGCCCAGCAGACTGCCGTGTACTAAAAGATCAGCTGATAAAATTGCGGCTGGATGCTGCGGCATTTCATTTTTCAGCCAGGCAAACAGTTTTTCTTTATCAGCAGGTGTGTTATAATTGTCAAGAAGTTCTTGCGGCGGTGTAATTACGTTGATAGAAGCCAGTGCTCCCAGTTTTCTGACCATAGCGCTGCAGGGAGGGCGGCTGTCTAACGGAGCCAGCAGCAGCGAAGTATCGGCTTTTACAGGCTGAGGCGCAAATGGGACAGTTGCAGGCATACCGCCGAATAATTCATAAAAATAGGCGCAGAGCAGCAGTAATGCGAGCAGAATAAATTTTTTCTTGTTCATAGGCTGTCTCCTTTGCCGTTCTTGTTATATTTATTATATTACAGATACGGAGTTTTTTGAATGCGGATAATTACGGGAAAGGCACGGGGTCTGAAATTGACTGTGCCAAAGAATATGGACGTACGTCCCACGGCTGACAGGGTCAAAGAATCTCTGTTTAATATTATTGGCACTAAAATTATTGGCGCACGTGTGTTGGATATGTTTGCCGGAACAGGTAATCTGGGGTTGGAGTCGTGGAGCCGCGGCGCTGCTGCGGTTACTTTTGTCGATGAAAGCCGGGAATCGCTGCGCCTGGTACAAAGCAACATCGTTAAATGCCGGGCGGAGGCTGATGTTCAGGTTCTCAAAGGCAGCGCGGTAAATATTATCGAACATCTGCATCATCAGGGATTAAAATTTGATTTTGCATTCTGCGATCCTCCCTATAATAAAGGCTGGGTTCAGAAAGTTCTGCAGAAAATGGAACACTTTCAAGTACTTGAAGACGGAGGCTATCTGATCATCGAACATTCGAAGCACGATGAAATAGGCGTACTGGCAGCGTGCTTTGAGCTTGTGCGTCAGGAACACTATGGTGAAACTTTACTTTCGTTTATAAGATTTGCCAAAGTATAATAAAATGTTGTAAAATAATAAAATAAATTTGTAAAAAAATAGCAGGAATACAGAAACGTACGTCGAATAAGGAACAAGATAATTGAATTTATGACCAGACTGCGTTGCAGCTTCTAGGAGGTTAAACAGTGCGTAGAGCGATCTGTCCGGGTAGTTTTGACCCGGTTACTAATGGCCACCTCGATATTTTTGAACGGGCGAGCCAAATGTTTGACGAGATCATTATCAGCGTTTTTCATAATCCGGGTAAAGATAAAGCAATGTTCACCATGGAGGAAAGGGTAGAAATGCTCAGGGATGCGACAAAACATATCCCTAATGCCAGAGTAACCTGTTTTTCCGGTCTTTTAAATGAATTCTGCAGGCAGGAAAAAGCTCCTTTTATTGTAAGGGGCTTACGTGCGTTTTCTGATTTTGAATATGAATTTCAGCGCGCTCTGCTCATAAAAAAAATAGACAATAACTTAGAAACAGTCTTTATTATGACTAATGCTAATTACTCTTTCCTAAGTTCCTCTGGAATAAGAGAATTGGCAACCTTTGGCGGTTGTATCCATGGTCTTGTTCCTGAATGTGTGGAAGATCGGATCAAAAGCCTTGTTATAAGCAAAGAATAATATTAGAAAGAGGTTGAGTTTGATGATGATTGATAGAAGTACAAGTGCGACTTTGGACAGAATTTTTGATGAAATGTATAACCTTATTTCTGAGGCTAACCGTATACCTCTTACTGATAAGATCATTATCGAAGAGAGCGATTTGGCGGGTATCCTGGATGATTTGAAGGAAGCGATTCCCAAAGAAGTCAAAAGCGCTACCAGACTGCTTGAAGAACAAAAAGCAATCGTCACCAAAGCTCATGAAGAAGCTGACAATATTGTTTTGCAGGCTAAAACCGAAGCTGACCGTATTTTAGAATTGGCAAAATCCGAATCTGAAAGACTAATGCGTCAGGAGGAAATTTCCAAACAGGCAGAAGCCTTTGCTGAAGATGTAAAGAGTACTGCTTTGCGTAATCAGCAGGAAATGAAAGACGAAGCTGATGCTTATGTTGAGCGTGTAAAACACGATGTGCTGCAATATGCCGATGATATGCTTGGCTATTTGAGCGGTAGTCTGCAGTCCGCTTTGCAGGCTGTAAACGATAACCGCGCTTCCGTTAATGCTGAACGTGAAAGCGTTATGTCTTCACGCCCTCAGCGTGATATGGAACTTCTGGCGATGGAAGAGGAAGAAGACGAAGAATAAGCTTTTGAAAAAAAGTAAGCCTTCCGCTCAAGCGGAAGGCTTTTTGTTTTGTTGCTTTATTATTTTTGAATATAGATCGGAGAGACAGTATAATCGTTGTTGTATTGTGGTTGGTGGTTCTTTTGCAAAAGTGTCAGCAGATTAGTTGCCGCAATATCAACGGAAAGCTGCTGCTCGACTTTCTCTCCGTATTTTTCCAAGACGTTGCGGCCCAGTTTGATAATTACAGGCAGCTGAGCAGAATCCTGCATTTCTTTCAACAGTTCGCGGCCGCGGTCGTTAAAGGCCAGAACACGGATGTAAGCTGGGTCTTTGGCATTATCGAACATAGCGCGATACTGCTGCAGTAAAAGCTGCATCAGCAGTCTTCTGACACGTGAAGCGGGATAACGTTTGGTAACTGTGGCGCTGACTACGTCTTGGAATGTAGTGCAGGAAGCAGCTTCTGCCAGACGGTTTTCCAATCCTTCGCTGCATTGGCAGGCTGCGGCTATTTGGGCCGGTGTCAAAGAACGCAGCTTGTATAAAAGCAGATGGTTCAGAATTTTATCACTGATATCCATTCGGTGCTGAAGATCTGCCTCACGCAGCAGCTGGGCTGTAGTTGCCGGAACTGTGCTGAGCAGCGCTTCATCGATGCCATAGCCGCGATAATGCTCACGAATGGCTGTTGCGCCGGCAATAGGCCCGTTGATGGTTTTATCTTTATAGCCGCTGCCGCGGCGTTTAACGACGACAGGTTCGATCTCGTAACCGCCGTGCAGAAGCTGGCGGCAATATTCTAAAGCCAGGATATTGTTAGGATGTTCAGCAATCGTCAGCATGGAAGGGTCTTCCGCCAGCGTAAGCTCTAAAGACTTGGCATAACTGTGCCCTTCATCCAGATAATGATGCAGTGCGTCCTGAAAAACAGGCTCGTTCAAAAATTCTGCGGTGAGCATCAGCTGCTGCGAATTGGCTGCTTCCGCACCAAAAGCAAGATGCGATACCATCCCGGTAGCAGCCAGTAATTTTACAGCTCCTGCAGCAAAAAATTCCGCACTGCGGCAGGTGAAAACTGTCGGCAGCTCTAAAACAAGGTCAACGCCGCCTAAAACGGCCATTCTGGCACGGGTCCATTTGTCAGTCAGGGCAGGCAAGCCGCGCTGTACAAGGCTGCCGCTCATAGCGGCAATGACAGGCCTGTTGCCGGCTATCCGCTTTGCTTCGCGCAGATGATGGGCGTGGCCGTTGTGGAAAGGATTATATTCTGCTACGATTCCTATTGCTTTGCTCATTCATATTCTCCCTCATTTATAATGTTTATACTAGCGATTATCATTTAAATAGTGTATACTATATGATATAATAAAACGTGCTATGAGCGCAAGCTAAATTTTGCACAAATGGAGGAAAACTGTGATTATTTTCGTTGTCAACTGCGGTAGCTCCTCAATTAAATATCAGCTTCTTAATATGAACGGCGAGCAGGTGCTGGCCAAAGGTCTGATCGAACGGATCGGTATGGAAGGTTCTGTTCTCAAACACACGCCTACGGGCAAATACACAGTAGATATCAGCGCCGAGATACCTGACCATTCCGTTGGCATCCAGATGGCGCTGGATGCTCTGACTAATGAAGAATATGGCGTTATTGACAGTATGGATGAAATCGATGCTGTTGGCCACCGTGTAGTGCACGGCGGCGAACGCTTTACCGATTCGGTACTGATCAGCGATGATGTTTTGAACGGGATCGAGGCCTGCGCTGAGATTGCGCCGCTGCACAATCCGCCGAACCTGTATGGTATCAAAGCCTGTATGCGCCTGATGTATAATACTCCTCAGGTAGCTGTTTTTGATACGGCGTTCCATCAGACTATGCCAAAAGTTGCCTATTTGTATGGCCTGCCTTACGAAATGTATGTCAAATACGGACTGCGCCGCTATGGCTTCCATGGAACTTCCCATAAATATGTAGCCCAGCAGGCGGCCGAAATGATGGGCGAGCATATGAGCGACCTGCGTTTTATTACCTGTCATTTGGGTAATGGCGCCAGCATTGCTGCGATCAAATATGGTAAATCCATCGATACCAGCATGGGGTACACACCGTTGGAAGGACTTGTCATGGGTACACGTTCCGGCGAGATCGACCCTGCTATCATTCCTTTTTTGATGGAAAAAGAAAATATGAATGCACAGCAGATCGACGATTATCTGAACCGTCGCAGCGGTATTTTAGGTATCTCAGGGCTATCCAGTGATTTCCGTGATCTGGAAAGTGCCGCTAACCGCGGTGATGAACGCAGTCAGCTTGCTATAGACATTTTCGCTTATAAGGTCAAAAAATATATTGGCGGCTATGTTGCTGCCATGGGTGGCGTTGATGCCATCATCTTTACAGCAGGTCTGGGTGAAAACTCTCCGTTTATGCGTGATAAGATCTGTAATGGTCTGGAATATCTTGGTACGCGTATTGATCCGGAACTTAACAAGCTGCGCGGTAAACAGATGGAAATCAGTATCAAAAGGGCGCGGGTCAAGATCTTTGTGATTCCCACGAATGAAGAACTGGTCATTGCCCGTGATACACTGAATATCTGCCGCCGCATCATTAAATTATAATAAAAGTTACGCTTTTTTCTTGACAAAGATTTAGAGCATAGCTATAATTGATACGATTGGTGAAATATGATAAAGATAAATGTCGCAGAAATCAAGAAAAGACTGGTCGGTAAAAAAGACTTTTCCTATGAACTGAAACCAGCAGAATTGAACATTACCGAAGCGGATCTTCCGCTGACAGGAACGGTGACCGTAAAAGGCACGATATCCAATGCCGGTGATGTTTTGCTTTTGGAAGCTATGGTTGAAGCCATGGTCAACAGGACCTGCGGACGCTGCCTTAAAGCCTTTACCGGTAAGAGTACGGCTGAAGTATTGGAAAAATTCTATCCGGCAAGTGCTGAGAATATCGAAAATGATGCTTTTATTTATGAATCTGATATCGTCGATCTGACGGAACCGATTCGTGAAAGTCTCCTGCTGGCAGAGCCCCTTCAAGCTTTGTGCAGGATCGATTGTCAGGGCTTGTGTCCGGTCTGCGGCGCCGATAGAAATAAAGGCGACTGCGGCTGTGATACTACCACAGTCGATCCCAGGTTGGCGGCATTAAAGCAATTCATCAAAAATTAAATTCACATTCATTAGCTTGAGGAGGTGTATCAAAGATGGCAGTACCAAAGAGAAAAATGTCCAAAGCTCGCCGCGATTCCCGTCGTGCGAACTGGAAACTTACAGTTCCTGGCTTAGTCGAATGTCCGCAATGTCATGAGATGAAAATGCCGCATCGCGTTTGTCCCGAATGTGGTTATTACAACGGCAAACAAGTTATCGTTAAAGAACAATAATCTTGCAGCTTTAAATCCCCGTACCTTAATGGTACGGGGATTTTTGCTTTTTATTGGCTGGTACTAAAGTGATACAGGCAGAGTAAAAAAGCTGTTTGAAAACCGTCGGGCATTTGATTGTGACTAACTTGTGAATTATTAGGAAAATTAAGCATGGAATTAAAATTTTTACTTGCTTTTTTTATTGTGAGCTTTTATAATACCTCTAGATATTAATAGTTGGTACTAAAGTCGGGTGATAAAATGAATTCTTCCAAAAAAATAATACGGCAGGAACATCTGTCCAAGATGTTGGAACGCAATCCATTTTTGACAGACGAGCAGCTTGCTAAAGCACTTGAAGTCAGTATCCAGACAATCCGTTTGGATCGCCTGCGAATGAATATTCCGGAGGTACGTGAACGTACACGTCAGATGGCTGAAACTGCGCAGACAAAGTTGAAAGCCATCGACAAAAAAGATATTGTCGGCGATCTTATTGATCTGGAATTGAATAAGATCGGTATTTCGATGCTGAAAATAACGCCGGAAATGGTGCTGGAAAAAACAGGCGTCGCACGCGGTTACTATATGTTTGCGATGGCCAATACCCTGGCTCTGGCTGTAGTCGATGCAGATGCGGCCTTGACAGGGGTAGGTAATGTTAAGTATAAAGTACCGGTCTATGCCGGTGCAACCTTAGTCGCTAAGGCGGAGGTGATCCGCCGTGAGCATGATAAATATGTTATCTGGGTCAAAGTTCGCAACAATAACGAAGAAGTGTTTCGTGCTAAATTCATTATTGTATCACTGCCCAACGAAAGGATCGAGAAATAGTGAAAATTGCGGTTGATGTGATGGGAACTGACTATGGACCTCAAGAACTGGTTTTGGGAGCTGTCCAGGCTGTCAGAGCGTATGACTGCGAAGTCGTTCTCGTAGGCGACTCCGAAATTATAAAAAAACTGCTGGTGGAATATAATGCTGCTGATGAACGAAAAATCACAGTACATCATTCCAGCGAAGTTATTAATATGGATGAACATCCAGGTATAGCAGTAAAAACTAAAAAAGATGCGTCTATCGTCGTTGCTACGAAGCTGCTGCGTGATAAAGAGTGTGATGCGCTGGTATCGTCCGGAAGCACAGGGGCGGCAGTCGCCGCAGCATTGTTTGGACTGGGACGCATCAGGGGCATCGAACGTCCGGCTATCGCGACTCCTATCCCAAGTCTTACCGGGACGACAGTAGTTTTAGACAGCGGTGCTAAAGTCGACGCCAAACCCGAACATATGGTGCAAAGTGCTATCATGGGCAGCGTTTATGCTGAGTTGATGCTGAAAATAAAAAATCCGCGCGTCGGGCTTTTGAATATCGGTGAAGAAGAAACAAAAGGTAACGAGCAGGCTCTTGCTACTTATCCTCTGCTCAAGGCTGAAGAACATATCAACTTTGTCGGTAATGTAGAAGGCCGTGACATTAACAAAGGCACTGTTGACGTAGTCGTCTGCGACGGGTTTGTCGGCAATGTAGTCCTGAAGTTTGCAGAAGGTCTTGCAAGTGCTATAATGAAGTTAATGAAAGAAGCTATTTTGAATGGCGGTTTTCTGGCCAAGCTGGGCGGACTTTTGATCAAACCGGCGATGAAGGGGCTTGCCAAGCGGCTTGATCCGGCTGAATACGGCGGTGCGCTGCTTTTGGGTGTCAAGGCACCTTTTATTATCTGTCATGGCAGCAGTAAAGCAAAGGCTATCAAAAATGCAATCGGCGTGGCTATAGATTTTGCTGAGCGTGATGTAGTTGAACATATTGCCGGCAATATCGTGAAATCAAGAAAAGGAAACGAGGAAATATAAATGGAAAAAGCAGTTGGTATTTTAGGTCTGGGCTGCTATGTGCCTGAAAAGGTGCTGACCAACCATGATCTTGAAAAAATAGTAGAAACCAGCGACGAGTGGATCGTTGAACGTACAGGCATTAAAAACAGGCATATTGCCGCTGAAGGCGAAGCTACATCCGATATGTCCGTTATTGCGGCAGAACGTGCGTTGGCTGACGCAGGCGTAAGCCCTGAAGAAATCGAACTGGTCATCGTGGCAACTGCTTCTGCTGACCATGCTTTTCCCTCTACCGCTTGTCTGGTACAGGACCGTATCGGCGCTAAAAACGCAGCCGCATTCGATCTGTCCGCAGGCTGCTCCGGCTTTGTTTACAGTCTGGGCGTAGCAAGCCAGATGGTAAAATCCGGTTTGTACAAAAAAGCGCTCATCATCGGTGCTGAAACTTTAAGCCGCATTATGAACTGGGAAGACCGCAATACCTGCGTTCTTTTTGGTGACGGTGCAGGAGCGGCGGTCATTGGTGAAGTCGAGGATGGTCTTGGTGTTTTGGGTATCGATCTCGGCAGCGACGGCAGCGGCGGTAAATATCTGTTCCAGCCGGCTGGAGGCAGCCGCAGACCGGCTTCTCACGAAACAGTAGATGCAAGAGAGCATTTTATCCATATGAACGGCAATGAAGTATTTAAATTTGCAATCCAGATCATGGGCAAAACGGCTAAACGAGCTTTAGCTAAAGCAGGTCTTGAACCGGCTGATGTCGATCTTCTGGTTCCGCATCAGGCTAATATCCGCATTATTAACAGTGCTGCTAAACGTTTGAAAATGCCAATGGAAAAAGTTTGGGTAAATGTCGATAAATACGGCAATACTTCCGCTGCTTCCATTCCCATTGCCCTGTGCGAGGCGCAGGAGCAGGGCGTACTTAAAAAAGGCGGTACAGTACTGTTGGTTGGTTTCGGTGCTGGCCTCACATGGTCTTCCATTGTGCTTAAATGGAGTAAATAAACCTGCAAGAACAATTGAGCAAAAGACGAAAGAGAGGTTTTCCCAATGAGCAAAATTGCATTTGTATTCCCGGGACAAGGTTCCCAAACTGTAGGTATGTGTAAAGATCTTTATGATAACTATACTTGCGCGCGCAAGGTTTTTGAAGCTGCTGACGAAGCTTTGGGTTTCTCCATCAGCGATATGTGTTTTAATGGTCCGGAAGATCAGCTGCGTCTGACCTTTAATACTCAACCGGCTATCCTGACTGCCAGCGTAGCCTGTGCTGAGGTGCTGAAAGAAAACGGACTGAGCTGCGAAGTTGCTGCTGGCCATAGCCTGGGTGAATATTCTGCTTTGGTTTTGGCAGGTGCTTTGGACTTTGCTGATGCTGTCCGTATCGTTCGTAAACGTGGCCAGTTCATGCAGGAAGCTGTTCCTGTTGGCGAAGGCAGTATGGCCGCTGTCTTAGGTATTGAAAGCGATAAAATCATTGATATCTGCCGTACTGTTGAAGCTGAATGCGGTGAAGCTGTACAGGCAGTAAACTTCAACTGCCCTGGCCAGGTCGTTATTGCAGGCTCTGTAGGCGCAGTGGATAAAGCTTTGGCGGCGTTGAAAGAAGCCGGCGCCAAACGCGCTGTTCTTCTTCCCGTAAGCGCACCTTTCCACAGCACTCTTATGCAGCCGGCTTCCAAACGTCTGGCTGAAGTTTTTGAAACTATTACCTTCCACGACGCTAAGATTCCTGTCGTCGCTAATGTAACTGCAACTGAAGTTACCAAAGGAGAAGAAATCAAAGAATCTTTGATCCGTCAGGCTGCTATGCCTGTACTTTGGGAAACCTCTGTCAACCATATGATCGCAGGCGGCGTCGATACTTTTGTCGAAGTCGGCCCAGGCAAGGTTCTGTCCGGTTTTACTAAAAAAATTGCCAAGGGTATGGCTGCTTTGAACGTCGAAGATGAAGCAAGCCTTGAAAAAACACTTGCTTATTTTAAGGAGGTTCGTTAAAATGCAGTTAGAAGGTAAAATCGCACTGGTTACAGGTGCTTCCCGCGGTATCGGTAAAGCTGTCGCAGTGGCGCTGGCTGCTGCAGGAGCTGATGTCGCTGTCAATTATGCCGGTAACAAAGCTGCTGCTGAAGCAGTGGCTGCTGAAATCGAAGCTATGGGACGCAAAGTTCTGCTGCTCCAGGGTGACGTTGCTCAGCTTGAAGTCTGCACTGAAATGATCGATGCCGTTATCAAAGAATTCGGCCGTATCGACATTTTAGTCAATAATGCAGGCATCACTCGTGACAATCTACTGATGCGTATGAAGGAAGAAGATTGGGACGCAGTGCTGAACACTAACCTCAAAGGTGTTTTCAACTGTACTAAAGCAGCTGTCAAATACATGATGAAACAAAGAGCGGGCCGTATCGTCAACATCACCTCTGTCGTAGGTGTAATGGGCAATGCCGGTCAGGCCAACTATGCTGCAGCAAAAGCAGGCTGCATCGGTTTCACCAAATCTGTAGCTAAAGAAGTTGCAGCCCGTGGCATCACTGTTAACGGTGTTGCACCTGGGTTTATCAAAACTGATATGACCAGCGTTTTACCAGAAAAAGTAGTAGCCGATATGGAAGCCGGTATCCCGCTGGCGCGTCTTGGCGAACCTGAAGATATTGCCAAGGCAGTATTGTTCCTTGTAAGTGACGATGCTGCTTACATAACCGGTCAGACTTTACATGTTGACGGTGGTATGGTAATGTAATTATGCAATTCTTAAAAAAAGACCTTTGGAAGGAGGTGAATCGTAAATGAGCACTTTCGAAAAAGTAAGAGACATTACTGTCGAGCAATTGAGCGTTGACGCTGATGAAGTAAAGATGGAATCATCCTTCATCGATGATCTGGGCGCTGACTCCCTCGACATCGTTGAATTAATCATGGCTTTCGAAGAGGAATTTGAAGTTGAAATCCCTGACGAAAAAGCTGAAAAAATCCGCACCGTGGCTGATGCAGTCAAAATGTTGGATGAAGAAAAATAATCTTTTAGCAGCTCAAGGGAAAGCTCTTAGGAGCTTTCCCTGACAGTTGCAGTAGTCCTGAAATGGGGGATATTTGTTGAAACTACCAGTACTTAAAATAGGTGATTTGACAGCCGAAGTACCGATCATACAAGGCGGAATGGCTATCAGACTGTCTACCGCGCGTTTGGCGGCAGCCGTTGCGCAGGAAGGCGGAATAGGACTCATCGCAGCGTCCGGCATGGCGTTTGACGAGCTGCGTAAAGAGATCCGGCTGGCCAGAAAGCTTACCGGCGGGAAAGGCATCATCGGCATTAATGCCATGGTTGCGGCCCGCGAATTTCTTGGGCTAATTACCACTGCTGCCGAAGAAAAAATTGACCTGATCGTTGCCGGTGCCGGTTTTTCAAGAGATATTTTCGCCGTGGGGCGTGAACATAACGTAGCCGTAGTGCCCATCGTTTCCTCTGTCAAACTAGCTAAAATATCTGAAAAGCTCGGTGCAGCCGCTATTGTAGTGGAAGGAACAGAGGCGGGAGGACATCTTGGGACTCAACAGTCCATCAAAGATATTCTGCCTGATATTGTCAAGGCGGTCAATATTCCGGTTATCGCCGCCGGCGGAGCTACTGACGGTGCAGCTGTAGCGGAGCTTCTTAAATTAGGGGCCAGCGGTGTGCAGATGGGCAGTCGTTTTGCCGCCAGCGAAGAATCCAACGGTGCTCCGGCGCTGAAAGAATTATATCTCAAAATGACCAAAGAGGACGTTGTACAGATCGACAGTCCCGTTGGCTATAAAGGCAGGGCGATCCTTAATCCTTTTGCCAAACAGGTTCTGGAAGGTACGCAGCCGCGTCCCCGCACCTGTGATAACTGCCTTAAACAGTGCTCCCGCAGCTTCTGCATCATCCGCGCGCTCACCAGAGCTCAGCAGGGCGATGTTGAAACCGGCCTTGTTTTTACAGGTGCCAATATGTGGAAGATCAAAGAAATTTTACCCGTGAAAGAAATTTTCAGAAGACTGAAAGAAGAAATAGCAAAAATTTAATTTGAGGTGATTTATTTTGAAAAGACGAGTCGTTATTACCGGTGTTGGCCCGATTACTCCAATCGGCATCGGCAAAGATGAATTTTGGGGCAATCTGATCGCTGGTAAATCCGGTATCGGTCTCATTACCCAGTTTGATGCTTCTGATTCTGGCTTCACCACTAAAATTGCAGGCGAAGTTAAAGATTTTGATTTCGCTAACTATGGCGATAAAAAAGAAGGCAAACGTATGGATCGTGTGACCCAGTTTGCTGTAGCGGCTGCTAAACTGGCAGTGGAAGATGCTGAACTCGATCTGGAAAAAATTGATCCCGTTCGTGCCGGCGTTTGCGTTGGCAGCGGCATTGGCGGCATCCATACCTTCCTCGAGCAGTCTTTAAAATATGGCGAAAAAGGTCCAGGCAAAATCAGTCCGTTCTTCATTCCGATGGAGATCCCGAATATGCCTGCCGGCCAGATTTCTATTGCTTTAGGCTTTAAAGGCCCTAATACCGCTATCATCACAGCTTGTGCTACCGGTACTAACTGTATCGGCGACGCTCTGCGTACTATTCAATATGGCGATGCCGATATTATGATCGCAGGCGGCACAGAAGCTGCTGTTTCTCCTGTTGCTATAGCAGGCTTCGGTAACATGAAAGCTCTTTCCACCAACAACGAACATCCTGAAAAGGCCTCCTGTCCGTTCGATAAAAAACGCGACGGTTTTGTTATGGGTGAAGGTGCCGGCGTAGTAGTTATGGAAGAGCTGGAACATGCTTTGGCACGTGGAGCTCATATCTATGCTGAAGTAGTAGGCTTTGGCATGAATGCCGACGCTTATCACATCACTGCTCCTGATCCGAGCGGTGAAATGCCTGCCCTGTGCATGCAGCAGGCTATCGACGATGCTGGTATGAAACCGGAAGACGTTGATTACATCAACGCTCATGGTACTTCTACCCATCGTAATGATTTGAATGAGACTTTAGCTGCTAAAAAGGTTTTTGGCGATCATGCTTATAAAATGACTATCAGCTCCAACAAATCCATGACAGGACATTTGCTGGGCGCTGCAGGCGGCGTAGAAGCAATTGCTACCGTCATGACCATTGAGAATGGTATTATCCCTCCGACGATCAACTATGAAGACCCTGATTTAGAAGAAGGTCTGGACCTCGACTATGTTCCTAACGTAGCCCGTAAAGCAGAAGTAAGAGCGGCTCTGTCCAATAACTTCGGCTTTGGCGGCCATAATGCCACCATTCTCTTCAAAAAATATCAAGCTTAATTGAGAATAGAGTGATTTAAATGCAAGACACGCGCAAAGAGCAGCTGCTGAAGTTCTGTCAAAGCCTTGGCATCGAAATGCACAAGCTGGAACTTCTAAACAGCGCTCTGACGCATACATCATACGCTCACGAATCTAAAGAATTACCGCGTCCGGAACATAACGAACGCGTAGAATTTTTAGGCGACTCCGTGCTCAGCGTTATCGTCAGTACATATATGTACTGCACTTTCCCCAACCTTAACGAAGGAGAACTTACCAAGCTCAGGGCCCATATCGTCTGCGAAGCATCTCTGGCTGAATATGCCCGTAAAATAAATCTTGGTGATTACCTGCTTTTAGGAAAGGGAGAAGGTTTGTCAGGAGGACGCGAACGCGCTTCTATCCTGGCCGACGCTTTTGAATCTGTACTTGGGGCTTATTATTTAGACCAGGGTATGGAAGCAGCCCGTGTATTTTTACTGGGGTTAATGAAAGCCGAGCTGGATTTTATCTGTACGCACGGCATTTGCAGTGATTTTAAAACAAGGCTGCAGGAAGTTGCGCAGCAGGATGGCGATGTTGATATCGTCTACGAGCTGATCGGTTCCAAAGGTCCTGAACACAACAAACATTTTGCCACCATTGTTTCCGTTAACGGTAAGCATATCGGTTCAGGCGAAGGCAGGACGAAAAAGGAAGCGGAACAGCAGGCTGCTAAAAGCGCTCTTGAAAAAATGGGCGCGCCTTTGACAGGCTTTCCTAAATAAAATAAATCCTTGCCGGTTTACCGGCAAGGGTTTTCTTTGTCTGCTGTTCAGCTCAGTGTGAAGGTCCATACAGGTTCAGCAGAACTACGCCGCTGACGACCAAAGCCATACCGACGGCGCCGATGGCGTTGATGCTTTCGTGAAAGACCAGCATTGAAATGATGGCTGCGGCAACGACACCGATACCTGCCCAGGTTGCATACGCAATGTTCAAATCAATAAACTGCAGTGAACGGGACAGAAAATAAAAAGCGCCTGTGTAAGCTGCAACTACTACCAGCGAAGGTGACAGCTTAGTAAAGCCCAGTGTGTATTTCAAAAATGTTGTGCCCAGTAATTCCAAAACAATAGCTAAACCTAAATATACAAATCCCATGATATCCTCCTAATCATCTATGGCGTCACGTAAAGCCTTCATCCAGGCAAAGCCGCCTTCCAGCAGTGCGTTGCGCTGGGCGTCAGTCATATTACGCAGCGCCCGTTCTTCAAAATCATCCATTTTTTGTAAAAGCCCGTCGGCATAAGCAGCACCCTGACTGGTAAAAACCAACAGCTTGACGCGTTTATCAGTAGGGCTGATTATTTTTTCGACGAAGCCTTTGTATTCCAATCCGGACAGAATACTGTTGACCGTCTGTTTGGGCAGCATCAGTTTTTCGCAGATCAGATGCTGGGTACAGTCATTTGGAAATTCCTTCAGCAAATACAGGGTCAGTAGTAAATTGTTATTGAGTCCGTGTGATTTGGCCCAGCGTTCATAGACGGCGTTTGTGCCGAACCAAAGGTCGTAGTAGCCGTGGCGTATCCGTTGCAGCTCTTTATGCATAAGCGCCCTCCTTTTTTAATAAAGTCCGAAATCGGACTAATTGAATTATAACAACATTTTCTAAAAAAGGCAAGTAAAATTTTGTGAATGACACCAGGGCGGATGGCGGGCATTGACCGGGAGCGGTGATACGGGTATAATGCAATTATCAAGCATGTTGATAAAAATGCAGGCGCACTAATAAGCCGCATTATAATAAACGTTTAATGCAAGGAGGCAGGGCAGTGGCAATCATACCTGTGTTTATACCGCATGCGGGCTGTCCGCACCAGTGCGTGTTCTGTAATCAAAAAACTATCAGCGGTCAGCAGACTGCGTCGTCGAGAGACGTAGAGCAGCAGCTCGAACGCTATCTGCAATGGATCAAACCGGGCCCTTCCAACGAAGCGGCTTTTTACGGCGGCTCGTTTACAGGTTTGCCGGCCGACTTGCAGACAGAACTTTTCCGACCTGTAGATAAACTTTTGGCGGAAGGCGTTATTGGCAGTGTTCGCTTATCTACCCGACCAGATTATATTGATGCCGCCCGGTTAGAGCTGCTGCAGGCACACGGCGTAAAAACGGTAGAACTGGGTGTGCAGTCGCTGGACGATAATGTTCTGGCAGCGGCAGAGCGGGGGCATCAGGCCACCGATGTTTATAAGGCTGTTTCTTTGCTGAAACAGTATGGCTTTGAGATCGGTCTGCAGTTAATGGTAGGTATGCCTGGTCAAAGCTTTGACAGCGTCAAAGCTACGGTTGAGCAGGTGCTCAGGCTCGGTCCTTCTTTTGCCCGTATTTATCCCTTGCTGGTAATAAAAGGCACGCCGCTTGAGCATATTTACGAAAGTGGTGAATTTGAGCCTCTGACACTGGAAGCAGCAGTTGAGCAAAGTGCTTATGTATACAGCAAATTAACCCTGGCGGGGATCAAAGTCATTCGTGTTGGCTTGCAGGCCGATGAAGAGTTGTGCAGTGAAGGTAATATTGTTGCTGGACCGTTCCACCCATCTTTTGGTGAACTTGTGCAAAGCTTTTTGCTCTATGCCGAACTGACTCCACAGCTGCAGAGGCTGCTTTGCCAAGGCGCGGGAAACATAGTAATAACCTGCCCGAGCAAGCTGGAATCAAAGCTGCGCGGGCTGAAAAACAATAATCTGCGGCGCTGGCAGCAGCTTGCAGGACCGGTTCCTGTAAATATCAAGGCCAGGCCTGATGCAGAACGTATTATGATAAGCTGGAGGTTGGACGATGAGTGAATGTCAGAGCTTTGACCCGGTCGCTGACACAGACAGCAGGCTGCTCATTCTCGGTTCCATGCCCGGTGTTCGTTCCTTGCAGATGCAGCAGTATTACGGACATCCGCAGAATCGTTTTTGGCCGTTGATGACGATGCTTTTAGGCTATGCTGAGGTTCCTTTGGATTATGCGGATAAAAAGCAGATGCTTTTAGATAACCGTATAGCTCTTTGGGACGTACTGGGTTACTGCGAACGTGAAGGCAGTCTTGATTCAGATATTACCTGCGAGCAGCCTAACGATCTGGCCGGATTTTTGCAGAATCATCCGCAGATACATACTATCTGCTGTAATGGAGGCAAAGCTGCCGCCGCCTTTAAAAAATATACCAGACAGCTCGATCTGCAGGGGATTACTGTGCATTTCCTGCCTTCTACCAGCCCGGCCAATGCCCGCTGGAGCCTGACTAAGCTTTTGGAAGCGTGGCAGGTTATCAATACCGGCCGTTAAAAAATAAAAAAGCCTTGAATACTTTTTGTATTCAAGGCTTTTACTTTAGTTATCAGTTAGTTTTTCCTGGATATGCCTTCAGTGCTTCACCAAGGATATAAATTGCCTTTTTCAAATCATCACAATTGAGAACATAGGCCAGCCTAGCCTCATTAACCCCCAACTCAGGGTCGCTGTAGAAACCGTTGCCGGGAGCGAACATAACAGTTTCGTTATCAATAGCAAAATTTTCCAAAGTCCAGATAGCAAACTTTTCAGCATCGTCTACGGGCAGCTGCACCATAATATAAAAGGCTCCCTTCGGATCGGAAGCAACTACGCCAGGCAGCTCTTTAAGAGCGGCAACGATCGTATCGCGGCGTTTTTTGTACTCTTGATTCACTTCCTCCAGATAGCTGACGGGAGTAGTATATAAAGCGGCTGCGCCGACCTGTTCCAGAATCGGGCTGCACAGACGGCCCTGGCAGCATTTGATAATCTGCTTGGCAAGCTCTTTGTTTTTGCTTATTATGCAGCCGATACGGGCGCCGCAGGCACTGTAGCGTTTAGAAACCGAATCAATGATGATCAGGTTGTCGGCAAGCTCGGGCATTGTGCCAAAGCTGCGGTAAGCGCCGTCATAAACAAATTCACGGTATACCTCGTCAGCGATCAAAGCCAGGTCATATTTGCGGACGATTGCTGAAATCATATCCATTTCTTCCTGTGTATAAACAACACCGGTCGGATTACCGGGATTAGTCAGTAAAACAGCTTTTGTTCTGGGCGTGATCTGCGCTTCGATAGCAGCAGCGTCAGGCAGATGGTAACCGTCAGTCACATTTGTCTGTACAGCGTTGATTTTAGCGCCGAACTCTCTGGCAAAAGTAGTATAGTTAGCATAAAACGGCTCGAATACCATGATCTCGTCTCCTGGATCACATAAGGCCATGACAGCAAAAATCAAAGCTTCGCTGCCGCCGTTGGTAATAAAAATATCATCGGCAGCAAAATCCATACCTTTTTCGGCATAGTATTTGCGTATCGCTTCGATCAGAAAACCTTCGCCTTTGGAATTGCCATAAGCAATTACCTGCTCGTCATAAGTGCGGATGCTTTCCATAAACTGGTCAGGAGTTTTGATATCGGGCTGTCCGATATTCAGATGGTAGATTTTTTTACCCTTCGCTTTAGCTGCATCTGCATACGGCGACAGCTTTCTGATAGGTGAAGAAGTCAAACTTTGGATACGTGCTGAAAGTTTCATGTAAAATCCCCTCACTGCTGATAAATTTTGTCCGGGCGCCAGGACCCGGGGTTATTCTGGCACTTGGCAGCATTTCTGCTGTCTTGCCAAGTGTTCATATTATATCATAATTAAATCGTTATTTTTAGCATCAGGATAAAAAAATGTAAAAATATTTTACAAAACGACCTGAAATACAGCAAAAGTGTTTCAAAAAATACTTTTTGCTTCTTAAGCATAACGGCAGCACTTGATTAAAAAAGTGCGTTGAGTCATATAATTGTATGAAACCTTCATCTATGGTAAAATATACTGATAGAATATTGCAGATTGGGTGATTTTGTGCATTTAAAGTCATTTTCGACTTATGGATTCAAATCCTTTGCAGATAAAATTGAATTAAGCTTCGGTTCGGGCATTACGGCAATCGTTGGACCTAACGGCAGCGGCAAGAGCAACATTTCTGATGCGATCCGCTGGGTACTGGGCGAGCAAAGCGCCAAATATCTGCGCGGCAGCAAAATGGAAGATGTTATTTTTTCCGGCAGCGGCAAGCGCAGGCCTTTGGGTGTTGCCGAAGTGACGCTGGTTTTTGACAACAGCGACCATCGCCTCAGCCTTGATTTTGATGAAGTAAGCATTACCCGCCGCGTTTTTCGCAGCGGTGACAGCGAATACTCCATCAATAAAAAGAACTGCCGTTTAAAAGACATTCTTGACCTTTTGGCAGATACTGGTCTGGGACGTGGTTCTATGTCTATTATCGGTCAGAATAAGATCGATGAAATACTGAACAGCCGTCCTGAAGAACGCCGCGCTTTGTTTGAAGAAGCCGCTGGTATTGCCAAGTTCAGGATGCGTAAAAAAGAAGCTATGCGGCGTCTGGACGATACCGCTGCCAACCTGACCCGCATCAACGACATCAAAGCCGAAGTCGAAGGTCAGGTCGAGCCTCTGCGCCTGGCTGCAGAACAAACACGCAAATTCAATCTGCTGGATAAAGAACTGCGTGCCTGCAAACTGACCCAATTTGTGCACAAGATAGAAAATATTGAAAATATTCGGCAGAAGCTGAACACACAGGATGCCGAACTTGAAAATAAAGTACTGGAACGCGCTACTGCCGTCAGCACACAGGAAGCTGAATGCAGTGCCTTACAAATGGAGCTGGATAAGCTCAGTGAAGCCTATAACCGTATTCAGGACGATATCAAAGAAAAAGAAACAGCTCTGGAAAAACTGCGTGGTCAGGAAGCTGTGTTGGCAGAGCGTGTTCGGCAAAGCGAAAAATCAGGACTGCGTTTGGAAGAGCAGGGCAAAAAGCTGCAGGAACAGATCGCAGCTTTGGATACTCAGCTCAAAACGATGGTCGTGGATTATGACCGTTTAGAAGCGCAGCAGGCTGCCGCACAGCTTTTGGTAAGCAGGCTGACCGGAGAACAGGCAGAAAAAGAAACACGTATCAGCGAAGCTGAAGCGGCAATGGAAGATATGAAAACAGCTGCTTTCGATAATATGCGTACAATGGTCAATCTGCGGAATGAGATCCGTGGACTGGAGCAGGAGCAGGAACAGCGGATGCGTAAGCGTGACGCCCTTAAAAAGAGCATCGCCGAAGCAGAAACCGCAGGCGAAGAACTGCAGACCCGTTACCGTAATATGAACGATGAGCAGAGCAATGTAGAAAACTCTTTGGAGCTTATTAAACGCGATGGCAGGGAATTGAGTGCTAAAGCTGCCGAAGAGACCGAAGCGCTGAATAAAGTTCTGTCGCAGCATAAAGACTGTCAAAACAGGATCACAGCGCTGGAAAGCCGTTTGAACCTGCTGCAGAATATGCAGAAAAGCTATGAAGGCTTTGGCTATGGGATCAAAACAGTGCTGCAGTCGCAGGAACCCTGGCGCAGTGACGTTATCGGTGTTGCCGCCGAACTGATCGAAGTGCAGCCTGAATATGTAGTTGCAATAGAAACTGCATTAGGAGGAGCGGCGCAGAACCTTGTTATGGGCAGTTCGGAAGCCGCCAAAAAGGCCATCGCCTATCTTAAACAGCGTCAGGCCGGCCGGGCGACCTTCCTGCCGCTTGATACTATCAAATATTATGAACGCCGCAGTGAAGAAGAGGCACTGGCAAAACTGCCGGGTATTCGGGGATTTGCTGCCGATCTGATCGGCTATGATATAAAACTGGCGCCGATCTTTAAATTTTTGCTGGGTCGGGTGCTGGTAGCGGATAATATGGATGCCGCTTTGGCAGCCGCCAAAAAAAGCAGCTTTCGTACCCGAGTCGTTACTTTGGCGGGAGATGTCGTCAATGCCGGCGGTTCGCTGACCGGCGGCAGCAGGCAGCAGAAGGAAGCCGGCTTTCTGTCGCGCGGAAAAGAGATCGACGAACAGGAACAAAAGGCAGGTGTCTTGCGCCGTGAGCTGTTGGGATATCAGGAGCTGCTTGAAGAACACGAAGGTACCTTAAAAGTTTATAACAACAAACTGGTGGAACTGCGCCAGGACCTGCAGCAGAAGGAAATCCGCAAAGCTGAACTGGGCGTAGCTCTGGAGCGTTTAAGCGCAGAGCAGCGTCAGGCTGCGGAACGGCTGGAGCTTCTGCTGGATGACCGTAATCAGGTTTCTCAGGAATATATGGCAGCTCGCCAGCAGCTTACCGACCTGCGCCCGCAGCTAACGGCTCTGGAAGCCGAAGACGCACAGGGCAAACAGCTGCTGGATGATCTGCAGAAACAAACGGCCGCAGACCACAGCGCGCTGGCATCTATCCGCAATCGTCTGCAGGATGCCAGGGTCGAACTGGAATCGACTGCCGCACGGACTACGATGATGGCCGAGCGGATGCAGCAGCTTGATGCCGATATGGGGCGTATGCAGCAGGAACTCGCTGCTAATGAAGACGAGCAAAAGCATTTACTTGACGTGATAACGGCCAGCAAAACCAGCACTGAACAGCTGGCTGCCAGCAGTACCGCATTACTGGCCGAATTACAGACCGTTGTCGGCGGTAAAGATGAATTCGGGGCCAAACGTATTGCCATTACTGAAAAGCAGGCAGTGGCAGGCGAGAGGCTGGATTCTTTGAAAAAAGAACTGACTGTTGCTGAAACCAGGCGCAATCAGGCAGCGATGGAAATGGTACGTCAAAACAGCGACTATGACCATGCTCTGGAACAGCTGGCGACTGAATACCGTATTACTCTGGACGAAGCACGTGCCAGCGGTGATCTGCTGGATGAAAGCGATGCGGCTTTACGTCGGCGTGAACTGCGTCTGGAGCGTGAAATTGAAACCTTAGGCCCGGTAAATCCTGCGGCAATCGAACAATATGAAGCTGTCAGCGAGCGCTACGAATTTTTACAGCGTCAATACAGCGATCTTTCAGAGGCCAAAGCCAATCTGGAAGCAGTTATCAGCGAAATCAATTCCGGTATGGCCAAACGCTTCAAAGAGGCCTTTGGAAAAATAAACGAATATTTTTCCGACTGTTATGTGCGTTTATTCGGCGGCGGTACTGCTGCTTTAAAACTTACTGACCCTAATGATGTTTTAGGCAGCGGCATCGATATCGAAGTGCAGCCTCCCGGTAAAAAACTGCAGAGCCTCTTCCTGCTATCAGGCGGCGAGCGGGCCCTGACGGTTATCGCCCTGCTGTTCGCTCTGCTCAGCTATCAGCCTTCGCCCTTCTGTATCCTTGACGAAATAGATGCGGCGCTTGACGAAGCTAACGTTGACCGCTTTGCGAAATTCCTGGCAGCCTATGCCGAAAGCACGCAGTTTATTGTTATCACACACCGCAAAGGCACTATGGAAGCCGCGCATGTTCTGCACGGCGTTACCATGGAAGAATCCGGTGTTTCTAAATTACTATCTGTCAAATTGAGCGAAAAGGAGTGAGAACATGGGATTTTTAGAACGACTGAAAGACGGACTCAGCAAGACCCGCCGCAACTTTACTGACCGTATCGAAGAACTTGTAGGTATGTCGGCCAAAGTCGATGAAGACTTTCTGGAAGAACTGGAAATGATCCTTCTGAGCGGTGATGTTGGTGTCAAAACCACAGAAAAGCTTATCGATGCTGTTCGTCAGGCTGCTAAAAAGAAAGAAATCGAGGGGACGGAGCAGGTTATGCCGTTCCTCAAAAAATATATTGCCGAAATGCTGCAGGACGAAGGACAGCGTACCCGTATCGGTGCCAAACCTACGGTTATTCTTGTCGTGGGCGTCAATGGTGTTGGTAAAACCACTACTATCGGCAAGCTGGCCAACTATTTTCATCTGTTCAAATACAAAGTCATGCTGGCTGCCGGCGATACCTTCCGTGCCGCCGCTGCCGAACAGCTGCAGATTTGGGGCGAGCGTGCCGGCTGCGAAGTTATCCGTCACGAAGAAGGTGCTGACCCGGCTGCCGTGGTTTTTGACGCTGTCAAAGCCGCTATTGCCCGCAATGTCGACGTACTTTTTATTGACACTGCCGGACGGCTGCATAATAAAACCAATCTGATGAACGAACTGGAGAAAGTACACCGCATCATCAAACGCGAGATACCAGAAGCTCCGCATGAAACCTTTCTCGTGCTGGATGCAACGACAGGGCAGAACGCTATCAATCAGGCCAAAGTCTTTATGGAAACCGCCAACGTCACCGGTGTTGTGCTGACCAAGCTCGACGGTACGGCTAAAGGCGGTGTCGTTATTGCTATCAAAGAAGAACTTGGCTTGCCTGTTAAGTGGATCGGTGTCGGCGAAGGCATTATGGATTTCCGGCCCTTTGAAGCCGATAAATTTGTCGACGCCTTGTTTGATGGTGACAAGTAAAAATGCTTGACAGCCTCTGCGATTTTCGATATAATACCAAAGTCGGATAAAATATGTAAAGATTTTGGTGATTGAAATGCAGGAAAACAGTTTGGAGCAAAGAGTACGGTTAGGACGTTTGTTCGATGCCTACGGCTGCCTGCTAACCGAAAAACAGCAAAAATGTCTGGAGCTGTATTTCTGCGACGACCTTTCGCTGGCTGAGATAGCCGATGAACTTGAAGTATCAAGACAAGCGATACATGACCTTATCAAACGGGTAGAGCATACTCTGGAACGCTATGAAAGCAAACTGGCGCTGCTGGCCCGCGATGATCACGATAAAAAGCTGCTGGAAGAAATGAGCCGGCTGCTGGCTGACCACCTTGCTCAAAGCGGTGGCTCGGCAGAACTTCAACAAGTACGCCGCATTTTAGACGAATTGAGCGGCGAAAGTAGGTAAAAATGGCTTTTGAAAATTTATCTGAAAGACTGCAAAATGCGATAAAAATGTTCCGCGGCAGCGGCAAAATAACAGAAGACGATCTTAAAGCGCCTCTGCGCGAAGTGCGGATGGCTCTGCTTGAAGCCGACGTCAACTTTAAAGTCGTTAAAGATTTTGTTGCCAATATCAAAGAACGCGCGCTGGGCGAAACAGTTCAGCAAAGCCTGACTCCCGGTCAGCAGATCATCAAGATCGTCAACGACGAACTGACCCAGCTTTTGGGCGGCACACAAAGCAAGCTCACCGTAGCGGACAAACCGCCTACAGTCATTATGCTGGTAGGTCTGCAGGGCGCTGGTAAAACTACTACCGCCGGCAAGCTTGGCAGCCTGCTGCGGAAAAAAGGCAAAAAGCCGTTGCTTGTAGCGGGCGACGTTTACCGTCCTGCGGCTATCAAACAATTACAGGTTCTGGGCGAACAGCTCTCACTGCCTGTCTTTGCTCTTGGCGATCAGGTATCTCCGGTCGAGATAGCGCGCAAGGCAATGGATAAAGCATTCTCACTGGCTTGCGACACGGTAATCATCGATACCGCGGGCCGCTTACATATCAACGAAGAACTGATGGACGAACTGCGCAATATCAAAGCTGCCGTCAATCCGCATGAAATATTGCTGGTTGTCGATGCGATGACAGGCCAGGACGCAGTCACTGTAGCCGAAAGCTTCAACGGCGAGCTGGGCATAGACGGACTTATCGTTACCAAGCTCGACGGCGACGCCAGAGGCGGTGCTGTATTGTCAGTAAAAGCAGTTACCGGACGCCCGGTCAAATTTGTCGGTATGGGTGAGAAGCTTGACGCTTTGGAACCTTTCCATCCCGACCGTATGGCATCCCGTATTCTGGGCATGGGCGATATCCTGTCTCTGATCGAAAAGATCCAGTCCACGACCGACCTTGCCAAAGCTTTGGAAATGGAAAAGAAACTGCGCAAAGACGAATTCACGCTCGAGCAGTTCCTGGAACAAATGCAGCAGGTCAAAAAAATGGGCTCGCTGGAAACTATTTTGGGGCTTATCCCCGGTATGAGCGGCATCAGCCAAAAGCTGAAAGAAGCCAACGTTGACGAAAAAGAATTCGACCGCGTTGAAGCCATCATCCGTTCCATGACCCCGAAAGAACGCCGTCATCCCGATATCATCAACGGCAGCCGCCGTAAACGTATCGCAGCAGGCTGCGGTATGCGCGTGCAGGATGTCAACAAGCTTCTCAAAAACTTTGAAGAAAGCAAAAAGATGATGAAAAAGATGCAGGGTATGGCCAAGTTTGCTTCAAAAGGCGGTTTCAAAATGCCTTTTATGAACAAATAAATTTAAATCAACATCTGGTTTAAGGAGGTGAAATAGACATGGCAGTTAAAATCCGTTTAAAACGTATGGGCTCTAAAAAAGCTCCTTTTTACCGTATCGTTGTTGCTGACTCCCGCTCTCCGCGTGACGGCCGCATCATCGAAAGCATCGGTTTCTATGATTCCACTGTACAACCCGCTACCGTAAAGATCGACGAAGAGAAAGCTCTTTCCTGGATGGCTAAAGGTGCACAACCTACTGATACCGTTAAAAACCTTTTCAGCAAAGACGGCATCATGAAAAAATATGCTGAATCTAAAGCAAAATAAGAAATGAGGCGTGATTTGCATGAAAGAATTGGTAGAAGTCATGGCCAAGTCTCTAGTGAGTAATCCGTCTGCAGTAGTCGTGGAGGAGGAAACCACCGGAACATCAACGGTGCTTCGCCTCCATGTTGCTCCTGAAGATATGGGTAAAGTTATTGGAAAACAGGGCCGCATTGCTAAAGCAATCAGAACTGTCATGAAAGCTGTTGCAACCCGTGAGAATGTAAAAGTTGTCGTAGAGATTGTCTAAGACGTATAAGGATGGTAAACGATATGGATAAAATGTTTGTACGTGTTCCGGTTGCAATAAAAGCAAAAGTAACAGAAGATCTCAAGTTGAAAATTATTGGAGATGTCCAAAACACCATAAAAACGATTAATCTGGATATCGAGCACTTCGAATTCCAAGCCAAAAAAGCTCTTTCTCAGGCCGCCAGCGACCTGAGCGTACTTCCTTCACTGCGTGAGCAGATTGAAATGGAAAGAAACAAGATCAATGCCGCTAAAGCAGAAGCCGAAGATAAACTTAAACGCGCTGAAGCTTTGGAGATCGGTGCGGAGATCGGTCACGGTACACTTGAACGTACTGTCGAGATCACCATAGGCACTGATATCGACGCTCTGATGGGCGCCGAGATCCTCACTGAGGATGGCAAGATCATTGCTTTCCGCGAATGATATGGAAAAACAAGTAGTTATTGGCACTATTATCGCTCCGCACGGTGTGCGGGGCGATATTCGTATTCTGCCGCAGACAGATCATCCTAAACAATTTTTAGAGCTTTCCTCTTTGCTGCTCGAAGACGGCCGTTCGCTTCAGATCACCTCTGCCCGGTTCCATAAACGTATGGTACTGATGAAATGCAGGGGTGTGGAAACAATGAACGATGCCGAACTGCTGCGCGGCAAAAAGGTTTTAATCAACAGTGAAGATCTGCCTCAGCTTGGAGAAGGCGAATATTATGTAGCCGACCTGCTCGGACTGCCCGTATTCGATACGGCAGGAACACAGCTCGGCACATTGAAAGACGTGCTCAGCACCGGCAGCAACGACGTTTACGTTATTGCTGTACCGGAAGGCAAGGATATCCTCGTCCCGGCCCTCAAAAAGCACGTTAAGGAAATAAATATTACAGACCGTAAGATCGTGGTCGAATTACCTGAATGGACAGATGCACCGTGAGATTTCTCTTTATTACCTTATTTCCTGAACAAATTGAACAAGCGGCCGGTCACAGCATTATCAAACGCGCCGTCGATGCGGGACTTGTAGAAGTCAGCTGCATCAATCCGCGCGATTTTGCAACTGACAGGCACCGTACAGTGGACGATACGCCCTTTGGCGGCGGTGCCGGCATGGTTTTGAAGCCAGAGCCGATGGTAGCGGCTATCCGCATGGCCAAACAGCAGCTGCCTGCAGCGCGGGTTATTGCCATGTGCCCGGGCGGGCGCACATTAAAGCAGGATATCGTTGAAGAATATGCCCGCAGCGGCCAGGATCTCATTCTGGTCTGCGGTCATTATGAAGGCTTCGATGAACGGATCTTCAACTGGGTCGATGAAAAACTTTCCATTGGCGACTATGTACTTACCGGCGGCGAACTGCCGGCACTGATAGTTATGGACGCTGTAGCGCGCTTTATACCGGGCGTGCTTGGAAAAATGGCCAGTGCCGTTGAAGACTCTTTCAGTACGGGACTGCTGGAATATCCTCAGTACACCCGGCCGGTGGAATTTGAAGGACTGGAAGTACCGGAAGTGCTGCGTAACGGCAATCACGCTCTGATCAATCGCTGGCGCCGTAAAGAAGCCCTTAAAGCGACTTATCTGCACAGGCCTGATCTGCTTGCAGAGCTTGGCAAAGAGGATGTGTTGCTGCTTAACGAAATCAAACAGGAACTCGCAGGTGATAATAATGGCTAACCTTTATCTGGGGCTGGTGCATTATCCTATTTACAATAAAAATATGCAGGTCATTGCTACTGCCGTCACTAACTTCGATATCCACGATATTTCGCGTACCGCTCGCACCTATGATGTCAAAAAATATTTTTTGATCCATCCGCTGGAGGTACAGTCTGAAATCATCAAAAGGATAACTGACTATTGGCAGCATGGTTACGGCAAAACCTATAATCCTGACCGCAGCAACGCGCTGGAACGTGTAACCTATACGTCCAGCATTGAGTCGGCTATTGCCGCGGTTACTGAAATAGAGGGGCAGGCGCCGGTTACGATTACTACCGATGCCCGCACCTATCCTAATACAGTGACCTATGGCTTTGTACGAAAGTTGCTGCACAGCGGTGATAAACCTCTGCTGCTGCTTTTTGGCACCGGCTTTGGTATGGAACAGGAAACAATGAACAGTTTTGATTATGTACTTGAACCTGTTTATGGTCCCTGCGACTATAATCACCTGTGTGTGCGCTCTGCGGCTGCGATTATTTTAGACCGGCTGGCCGGTGAGGCCTGGTGGGAAAAATAACTGTCAAAATGCTTAAAAAATAATTGCAACTAATTGAACAGTATGATATAATGTCATTTGTGTAAAACGGACGGTCCGCTGTGGTGTGTTCGCACATGAACGTCTATGATTCGAGGAGGAAATTATGAATATTATTGAAGTATTGGAACAAGAACAGCTTCGTTCCGACATCCCTGACTTCCGTGCAGGCGACACCGTAAAAGTTTATGTAAAAGTAGTCGAAGGTACTCGTGAACGCGTACAGATGTACGAAGGTGTAGTAATTGCACGCAGCGGCGCCGGCGTTCGTGAAATGTTCACTGTTCGTCGTATTTCTTACGGCGTAGGCGTTGAAAGAACATTCCCGATCCACAGCCCACGTTTGGAGAAAATCGAAGTTTCCCGTCGTGGTATCGTTCGTAGAGCAAAACTCTACTATCTGCGCAGCCTTACCGGTAAAGCTGCTCGTATTCGCGAACGCAGATAATCGGTATCAAATTACAGATCGTAAATCAAGAGGCCCTTTCAGTTCAGCTGAAAGGGTCTTTTTGTATTTTAATCAAGATAAATTCTACCATAATGGATAAAAACAGCATTACCATATAGGTAAGTAAAAATGCGCATCTTACTTAATAGTTATTGAAAAGTAGCGGCTGAAATATCAATAGCATTGCCGTAATAATTGAGCAATTTGCAGTTGTCTAAATAAAAAAACAGACATTCACGTTTCGTGAATGTCTGTTTTTTTATTTGCCTGATCCTTAATGTGCCAAAAGCTGCCGCATTTTATCAAGTGCTTTTAGCCGGTGCTTAGTGACGTTGCGTACAGTGCAGCCCAGACGTCCTGCCACCTCGGCCGGCTTCAGGTCATCTAAAAACAGCAGCGTCAGTATTTTCCTCTGTTCTGCACTTAACTGCCGCAGCGCTTCCTGCAGTTCCAGTGAAAGTAAAAAACGTGCCAGCTCGTCCAGACGCTCACCTGCTGCACAGCCTGTCTCCAGCAGGGCGATTCCGGCTTCGCTGTCCGTATCTGTCTGGGCTTCGTTTTCCCAAATTCTGCCCTGCTTCTGCATCGCGTCAAAAACAGCAAAATGCACCTTACAGCGTGCTAGCCCGGGCCAGTTTTCAAAATCAGTGCCCTTATACTGCAAAACCAGCTCGATAAAGGCCAGAACGGCGATACCTTCTGCGTCTTTTCCCAGCGACCTGTAAAACATCTCACGCCGGGCCTCGCTTTTTAAAAGCGGCTTAAAATCCGTGCATAACTGCAGCAGTGCTGCTTTATCACCAGCCTGGGCGGCGGTTATCAATGTTTTCAATCTCTCTGCCTGTTCAGGTAAATTTTTTATAACGATCAGTTCTCTCTATAATTTTATGATACCCGGCTATACTGTAAAACGTCGCGCGCAACAACAAACAGTCTAAACTTTTTCGACGAAAATTAACACCCTGTACAATCAGGTGTTAATTTTATGCCTTTACTGCTTAAAATAATGGCGGGAGGGATAGCATGCAAAAATATATAGGCCGGCAGCTGAAAACAGCGCGGCTAAATAAAAAGCTGACCCAGGAACAGATCGCTGAAGCAGTAGGTTTATCGGCCAAGCACTATGGCTGTATCGAACGCGGCGAGGTCAGCACCACTGTAGCCGTACTGACACGTTTGCAGCAGGTGCTGGAATTTGAAGTGTCCATAATGATCAAAAAATAGTCTGCTTTGGCAGGCTATTTTTTTCGATGTTTTCGTCTGGCTGCGGGTGAAGTACGCACACGCACTTGCGCCGCAGCGCAAGTGCCGCGGAGCGTAATAACGCGGCGCAGAAAAAAATTTAAAAATAACCTTCTCGTGTCTTGTCGGGGGGGACATCTGTGATAAAATAACTAAAGAATTATATAAAATAGTTAAAAAATACAATCTAAAACAAGTTAAATATGAGTTTTTTAAAATATTTATTTTAAAACAGCCTCTTGAAGTCAGGTAAAAGCTTTGGTTCCTGCGGCGTCAGCCGAAGAAATATATTGTTCAACAAATTTTGAGGAGTTGATTTTAGTGTATTTAAAAACAAGTAATAAAAAACAGCTGGCAGCAGCAGTAACGCTGGCTGTAATGGGGACGGCGTGGGTGGCTGTGCCAGGACAGGTGTGGGCAGCCGATGGCGGCAGCCAGGATCATCCGAGACAATATTCCAGCTATACAGCTGATAGTGATCGTGCTATTGCGATTGCGAGAGAGCAAAAAACCGGTGAAGATATGTACGCCGCCCAATACCATGAGAATTTTGCTGATCTGGCCTTTCGTGCCAAGGACGATATGGGCGGTAAAACTATAACTCTTAAAAGTATGACTGTAGAAGGTATTATCGGTGCTGACGGCAAAGGCGCTGCGGCTGGATTGCCAGTTGAAGAAAGTACCGCAGGCAAAAATGGCGGTATCGGTTCTGCTGTAGGTATTTATTCTACTAATATCTTAAACGCCAATATTACCTTTGGTGATATTGCAATTAAAGCCATTGGCGGCAATACTTATTCCCAGGAAATCACTTCCGGCAAATATACCCATGAAGGTAAAGTGGGTGTCGATGGGGCAAGTGATAAAAACTTAAATGGCGGCGCCGGTGCTAATGGCGGCAACGGCGGACTTGCCATAGCTACCGGTGTTGACATTACAGGCAGCAATAATACTGCCACCGGCGGCGTGTTGACTGTGACTGCTACAGGCAGTGACGGCGGCCACGGCGGTTACGGCGGCGTAGGCGGTACTGCGGCAGCAATAACAACTGTTCCCGCTAAAGCAGGTGACGGCGCGCAGGGCGCTGATGGCGCTGATAGTACTACTTCGGGCACAACTCCTAGTACTGCCGGAGCTAATGGCACTATAGGCGGTGCTGGCGGTGATGGCCTGGCTGGTGCTGACGGTACTGCTGGCACTGTGGGAGCTGTTGGCCTTACAGGCGGCATTGGTGGTAACGGTAGTAATGGCGGCAGCGGTAGTAACGCTGAAGCGACAGGACTGAAAATTGCGGGCAGCGGCACGGCGACTACGATCAGCTTAGGCGGGCTTGTTGTTGAAGCTGCGGCTGGTAATGGCGGAGCTGGTGGTGCAGGTGGCGCCGGTGGTATCGGCGGCGTAGGCGGAACCGGTGGTATCGGCGGGAACGGTGGCGATGGCGGTGATGGCGGCGACGGTGCTCAGGGCGGTCAAGGTGCTCAGGGTGCTGGTGGCAGTAATGCCCATCATAGTACAGGTTCTGGCGATAATGATGTACAAGGTACTGTCGGTGGTAACGGTGGTAACGGCGGCCAGGGTGGTGCGGCCGGAATAGGCGGCAATGGCGGTATCGGCGGTGTTGGTGGTAACGGCGGCGTTGGTGGAACTGGCGGAACTGGTGGCCACGGTGGTAATGGCGGTGTTGGCGGTAATGCAACTGCGCTGGGGTTTGCCGGGACTGACAGTATTATCAATCTTGCTGTAGCAGGCAATGGCATTGCAGTTACTGCAACCGGTGGCGACGGCGCTAAAGCAGGTATCGGCGGCGCAGGTGGCATTGGCGGTTTTGGTGGCAACGGAGGCGTTGGCGGTGACGGCGGCGACTATGGCGACGCTGGTAAAGGTGGACATGGCGGCGCTGGTGGTGCTGGCGGCCAGGGCGGTATTTTATTAAATGGAAACATTGCTGTTCAGGGTTCGCAAGGTGTTCAGGGCGGTGAAGGTGCCGCTGCTGCTAACGGTACTGTAGGCACAGGCGGCAATGCAGGCCAGGGCGGCACCGGTGGTACTGGTGGCAACGCAGGTAATGCTGGTATAAGTCAAGTTGGCGGCAGTGCAACTTCCACAGCTTTGACCTTTACGCAATCGCAGGTCAATCTGCAAACGACTGCTATTAAAGCTACTGCTATAGCCGGTAAAGGCGTAGGCAGTTTCGAGAGCAGTGAAGCTTATGAGGCAGCAGGCGGCACAGCTAATTTAAATAACACCGGTACAGCGGGTAGCGCAGGAACAACTGCTGTTGGACAAAATGGCGCTGTCAATGCAACTACTAACGGCGGCGCAGGTGGCAGCGGCATCACGCCGACGGGAACGATTGCGCAAACAGGCAACGGCGAGAAAGCAATTGCAGCTGGCCTTGTTACTACAAACGGCACTTTGAACGTGGTTTCTGACGCTGGCCTGGCTATCAGCGCAGAAGCAAAAGGTGCAGCGGTTACCAATAACGCTGTCGCTGTTGAAGCTACAGATTCCAATAATATTTATGTTGTTACAGGCGACTTTACAGTGAATGCTGCAGCAACAGGTGATGTTGATTTACAAACACCTGCTTCAGGTTCAGAGCCGGCGTTTGATTACAAGGCTGATGCTACGGCAACTACATCTACGGCAACAGCATTTACAGTAAATGGCGGTTCCATGCTTGTTGATGTTGCTGGTAAATTGATAGTTGTAGCAACTGCCGATAAAGGTGAAGCAAAGAATTTTGCTCAGGGTATGGCGTTTGACAATACTGCTGTCAGAGTACACACGACAGACGCTATTAATATTACAGCGACCGCTGCAGCTGGTACTTGGCAGGGTGCTCAGGGCATAGAAGGCAATAACAATGACCTGGAGTTCGTCAGTGATGCTGGCGGCATTACAGTGACCGCTACTGGCGGTAATGGTAATGCAGATAACCTGACTCACGAATATTCTGTCTGGACTTACGACAGTAATGTTACCTTTGATGCCAAAGCTGCAAATATTATATTTAACGGCGATGTAGAGGTTGTAAAGCACGGCACAGCAGATAGTACTCTGACTTTAAAATCAAATACTGAAGTTAATGCAGGAACTGATAGTGCAGGTTCTTTGAATATCAGCGGTACGACCATGAACCTGACTGACAATCTGAAAACCCTGACGGTGGCAGACAAGACCACGCTGAAAGGCAGTACGGTCTACTTCTATGACGAAAATAATCAGGCAGACAAATACAATACTGCTGATTACCGTACTATCACTACTAATGATCTGGATGCTTCCGGTACTAACGAGCTCTTTATGCGTACCAATGCCAACGGCGTTTACGGTCAGTCGGCAGGCAACGATAAAATTATTTCCACTAATACTGCTACCGGCAAAGGTACCTATAATATCACCGTATTTGACCAGGGAATGCGCAACGGCTATAACAATGCCGCCGGCGCAGCAGATAAAGGCCATTTGAACGCTGACGTTGTACTGATTAACAAAGCGCAGGCTACCGGGCAGGATGGCGCTACTTACGAAATCAAAGAAATGAAATATGATAACGGCGTCTGGGCCTATGAATATGAGGGCAAGGCAGAAATTGTCAACAACGGCTTGAACCTGACACAGGTCACCACTAAAGCCGCAGCTCAATCCTCTGCCCAAATGGCGGCTCAGGATGCCAACAAGATCGCAGCCGGAGCGGCAGTGACTCTGTTCGGCGCTGATGAAACTTTGATGGAACGTCTGGGCGACGTCCGTAATTCTGCAGACGATAACGACGGCGTTTGGGCTAAATATGTCGGCGGCAAAATCAAAGTAGATGGACTGCAGGGAGATAACGATTATCAATATAACGGCTTTGCGGCAGGTTATGACCGTGAGATCGGCAGTAACTGGCGTATCGGCCTGGCAGGACAATATGCTAAAGGCGATACCAGCCTGACTAATGGCGACGGTGAAATCAAAACCGCGGCAGGCGCTTTATATGGCACATGGACTGGCGATAAAGGTCATCATGTAGACATCATTGCCAAAGTTGGTAAAGTTGACAGTGAAACCAGCGCTTACGGCGGCACTATTGCCCAAAAACTGGACGGTGATTTTGGCAGTACAGCTATAAGCTTTGCTGTTGAATACGGCTATCGTCAGGATTTGAATGACGGATGGTTCGTTGAACCTATGGTGCGTGCAAGCTACGTACATCTGGGCGGCGATGATTATACCGTAACCACTCGCGACAATACTATGAGCGTTACTAACGACAGCATGAACAGCATTGTTCTGCGCGGCGGCTTCCTGCTGGGCAAAACCTTTGCGGCAGACAGCAGCGTTTATCTGAAAGCGGCAGTACTGCACGACTTCGACGGCGACATCAATACACATGTCAGCGCTGACGGCAGAAGCGCCAGCTACAGTGACAGCATCGGCGGTACCGCCATCGAATATGGTATCGGTGTCAACCATAAATTTAATAAGGATTCCAGTATGTATCTGGATGTAGAACGTATCAGCGGCGGCGACGTAACTAAAAACTGGGGCGTCAATGTCGGCTTCCGTTACAGCTTCTAAAATCAGGATGGCAGCTTGAAAAATCTATAAAGAATATCCCTCATCATCCAAGTGGGGGATTTCTTTATGGCATTTCGTATTTTATAAAAATTTAGGAGATGAGTTTGGTGAAAGGCTATAACAAAAAGCAAGGCGGGGAGTTACAAAGGAAAGTATTGAGGTCGTTGATTATTGCAGGTGCCGCGTACGCTTGCACATTCGGGGGGGACAACTCCGTCTGGGCGGCAGATTATACCGGCACTGATACTTTAAATACAGGCACTTATGGCGCGGACTACGGTAAAATCACGATTACCATGGATGATCCGGGAAAAAACTGCGCCGGTATTTATACTTATGGCAGATATAATACGACAACGGCTACTGAACGGGTGACGGTTACAATGTCGGATACTGGGGACACCTATGGTTATAACGGTATCTTTGTGGACGGCGTATCAACATTGGACGCACAAAAGGGTATCGAGCTGACGATTAACGGCCTTGGCACGAATAATCAGTCCGGCAACGACAATCAGGCCTGGCGCAACGGTCTGCGTGTCGAGACGCAGGGGAAAGTAGATTTGGGTACGGACACTGGTTCTGTTATTACGATAAACAGTAATGCTGCTGAAAGTTATGCCAATGGTGTTTATTCTTATGGAAGCGATGCTGGTGCGGGGTATGAAACCAGTATCAAAGGCGGGGATCTGACGATCAATATCAATAAGGATAATGCGGTGCAGCAGATGGATTATGCTGCCGGCGTCACCTTATATAGTGGTTCTAAAATGGAAATGACCGGGGCTTTGAACATCCACGCAGAAGCTGTTAACGGTGTTGACGGCATTCGTGCCGGTAACTTGAATGATGATGGTTGCATCAACAGTCTGCAGGCTAAAACTTTGGATATTTATGGCAAGGCAACGGACGGCTCCGCGACAGGAATTTATTTAATGGGAGACAAAGATTCGGTTACCGTCAGTGACAATACCAAAATAGAAGTAACAGGTGAATATGATGCTTTCGGTATTGTAATAGAAGGCAGTGGTGTTAAAAGCAGCTTTGGCAGTACTGTTATCGATGTCACCTCTAAAATCCAAACCACAGACTATAATGATGTTGATGGCCTAAAGCTATGGGGCGCAGATACTGAATATAGTGATTTGACGATTACTGCCCGGTCTAATGGGGCTGATATTAACGGTATCAGCCTGGTTGGGCATAATGACCGCGGCCAGGTGGCCGTTAGTGGGGATTTGCAGATTACTGCAAACGGCAATGGAACTTATGTTAAAGGCATAGAGGTTACTGCTCTTGGCAAGCTGGATGTTGCAGGTAAGACAAACATCGATGTAAGTAATGAGAATGATGGAGCTATTATGTACGGCGTTTACGCTCAGACTGGCAGTGAACTGGCTTTTACAGATGATGCGCAGATTACGATGACTACGCATGAAGGTGACAGCAATGCCAAAATGTATGGTGTTTACAGTCGTACTAAGGCAGACGTTACTTTTGCCAAAGGGTTGACTGTGAAAAACGGTAATCTTGGTGCAGCTGTGATTGCTGAAGGGGGCAAGGTTGAAGTTAATAAGGACGGCGGCAATGATGTGAAGCTGGAAGGCACTATAGAAGCCAGAGCAATAGAGGATAGCCCGGGTTCTGGAAATCTAGTAAATGGTACGGTCAAGGTCAATTTTGATACGGCGCAATCTTATTTAGTAGGCAATAGCTACACGGCAACAGATAGCACTACTGATTTAAAATTTACTAATGGCGCCTATTGGGACCTGAAGGGCAATTCTTCAGTCAGTGATCTGACCGTCGGTAAAGGTTCTGTAATAAATATGACTGCCGACAGCAGCCGTTACAGCAATTTGCAGGTTGATAATCTGACGGCGACAGACGGAACTTTTGTAATGAATGCCGGCAGTGTAGACGGAGGCGGCAGTTACAGCGATAAGCTGGTTATTGATAAAACTTCTGCTGCAGGTACTAATACGATTAAACTGATTTCGACCGGCGGGATGGAAGCTGCGGCAAGAAACCAGGCGGTTTTGGTAAAGGGCGCAGCGGCTGATACCAAGTTTGCCGTTTCAGATTCTGTTTATGCCAATGGCTTGTACGAATTTGATCTTACGCTGGCAGATAAGGAAAATAACGGTAAATATGACTGGTTTATTGGTTCTTTACAAAAGAATACTGTTGACAGCGTTAATACAATGGTTAGTGCGAATCAGGTTGCTTATACTGCATGGATAGACGGCAACGGCACGCTGCGCCAGCGTTTAGGCGAGCTGCAGAGCGGCGCCGATAACGGTGTTTGGGCAAGAATGTTTGGCGGCAAGCTGGGCGGCGATGAATTTACCAATAAATATAAAACTTATCAGCTTGGTTATGACGCTCAGGCTGGTGACTGGCGTGTGGGCGCTGCCTACGAATACAGCGACGGCAGCCTGAATTATACCAGCGGCAGCGGTGAGAACAAAATTGGAGCTGTAAGTCTGTATGGAACGTTACAGGGCAAGGATAACAGCATTTTGGACATTGTAGTTAAACGCGGCCGTATTTACGGTGATGTTGATGTTTACGGTAAATACAGCGATCAGGGCGATTATTCGACCGATGCGACTTCGATAGGTGTTGAGTATAGCAAACGTTTTGACGGCGGTAATAATGTTTATTTTGAGCCGCAGGCTCAGCTGACTTTTGGTCGTATCGACGGCTATGATTACATCAGTAATAAAGGTGTAAAAGTGGCTTATGACGATCTTAACAGCTTTATCGGTCGTTTAGGTATTGTGGCCGGTAAAGCCTTCAGCAGAGGTGATGTTTATGTCAAGGCTTCGTTACTGCACGAGTTCAGCGGCAACAGCAGTGTCACCATGCTGGCTGCTAATGGTGAAAGTTACAGCGCAGACAAAGATTACGGCGATACCTGGCTGGAAGCAGGCATCGGCGGCAATATCACTTTAGGTAAAAACTGCGAATTGTACGGCGATGTGGAACGCAGTTTTGGCGGTGACGTAACTAAAAACTGGGGAGCCAACGTCGGTTTCCGTTACAGCTTCTAAGGCAGCAAGTTGAGTAGTGGGCAGGCAGTATGGCAGCAGAAAAATAATTTGATGCTGACAATACTGCTTACAGCTGCTGAGAGCGGAGGAAGAATATGGAAAAAATAGATTACAGAAAAATGGGGATGGAAATCAAGATTCGCAGGCTGCGTGCTGATATCAGCCAGTCTGATTTGGCAAAACAGATAGGTGTATCGCAGTCGCATTTATGTAATGTGGAAAATGGTCGTCTGTCGCCAAGCTTACGGCTGCTTTTGAGTTTGCGTAAGCTGCTTGGCTGTACGATTGATGAACTGCTGATAGGAGCAGACACTGAGTCTAAGGGAAAAGAGTAATGATACTTGATAATTAAAAAGAAGGCTGATTTTTATCAGTCTTCTTTTTGATTTTTTTGCCTGTACAGATAAGCTTTTACATAATAAAGGGCAAAAATGCAAAGAAAATTTTAGAAAAGCAGATGTTGTGTCTTACGGGGGGGTACAAGTGTGTTATGATTATTTAATAATAGAATATGTTCTTTAAATTAAAAACAAGAAGAAAAGAAAAAGAATGTATTCGTTTATTAAAACTAGATGAATAAATATGGAAAGAGGTTGATGAGTATGTCGATGTCGGTCAGGCAGAAACAGTTGACTAAGAAAGTTATGTGTTCATTGTTAGCAGCAGGTGTAATTAACGTTTGTATATCTGGGGGGGACACATGGGCTGCTGAGAGTGAGCCGAATATTGTAAATATTGCAAGTCCCAGTACTGATTATAATGGCGGTGATGAATATCGTTATGCTGGAGTTTTTGTGAAGGGCAAAACCCAAGAATATGGTAAAACGAATGTTGTAGATAAAATTGTCTTTAACAGTGCTAATACTACAACAAATAGTCCCTCGAATACTCCTGGTACTGCTTACAACGCTGCAGTTGTTACTGATGGCGGCACTTTGGAGCTCAATGCCAAAGAAATTTATGTTGGTTCAAAAGCACAAGGCGGTGACCGTGGTTTTAGATTGACCGGGAATAATAATACATTAAATATTACTGCTGATAAAATAGTATCTTATACTGGCGATGAGTTTGTTCATGTACGTAAAGGAGCTGCAAATGTAGCTAATATTACTGTTGGTGGTTTTTATGCCAAAACTACTTGGGGCAAAGATGATTATGGTGTTTCAATATTACAGGTAAATGAAGGCGGTACTATAAACTTTAATGCAGATAAAGCTGCTTTTGATGGTTCGACAAATGTTGCCGGCGGCGTTTTTGGCTCTGGCAGCTGGGGTACGCTGAATGTAACTGCCAATGAATTGAGTATTGATGGCAATATTTGCGGCACTTATGGAATTTTGACTGGTAGCCAACATGCTGATACTGCTTTTGATTTGCATATTACTGCCGGAAATTTAGTAATGGCTGGCGATATCAATGCCGGTAGTATGGGTGACGGATACAGTAAGCATGATCGTACGACTAATATAGCAGTCAATGTTATAGATACTGCAGAACTGACAGGCGATATCAATATTTACGAACGTGGCAATATCGCGATCAGCGCAGATACTATGAATTGGGAAGGCAGCGCCGCTGTCAATAAAGGCACTTTAGATATTTCCAAAGTAAATAATCTTACGTTGACGGGTGTTGCAGCAAATGCTGATGAGGCTGTGATCAAAGTGACAAACGGCGGTACGCTTGCAGTAAATGAAAACGGCAAACTGGGTATCAATGATTTGAAAACTGCCGGTACTTATAAAATAGTCAGTGTGGACGCAAACAGCACAGCTAACTTCTGGAAAGAAGAAAATCTTGCTTATGACAGGACTTCGATGTTTGCAGAGGTCAAACAGAATAACAGAGATTATGACGTTGTTTATAAAGAATTGAAAGATTTGAGTGTTGATGAAAAAGAAGCTGCTAAAGAACAGATCGTTGCAGCTGCAGGCGGAACGTCGCTGGCAGCAACTTCTGTTATTGGGAGCATCGTAACAGACAGTGATGCTGTTGCTAAATCTGCTCCGGGTGCCAAAGCGTTTGTTGCTGCTGTAACCGGTAGCGCCGATATTACATCAGCTCAGGCTGCTGCGCATATCAATGCCGCAGTACAGATGGGTGAAACTTCAGGCACCAGTGCCAATGCGGTTTCAGTTGCCAGCAATGTTACAGGTACTGTTACAGGAAGAATGTCGTTGAACGCTGCTCCGGTTGCAGAGGTTGGCGGTAAAGGCCGCAGCTTGTATGAAGATAACAGCGGTGCCGGGATTTGGGCACAATATGTACACGGTAAAGATAAAGTGCGCGATATGGCTATGGCTGGTGGTTCTGCTTCTTATGACAGCAAATATAATGGTTTTGTTTTGGGAACCGATTTTGCTAAGATCGGCAAATTCCAAAGCGGTATTGCTTTTACTTATGGCAGTGGTGATACTACCAGTGTCGGCGGTGCTGCTTACAGTCGTAATGATTTTGATTTCTGGGGAGTAAGCTTATATGGCAGCATGAGAAATTCTGATACCAATTTGATTGCTGATATCGGTTATAGCCGCAGTGACAGTGATGTGGAACAAAATAATTTCGGCAGCCTGTTAACGGCAAATCCGAAAACTGATACGATCACTTTGGGGATCAAAGGTGAAAAACTATATCAATATGATAATCTGCAGGTAATGCCTTATGTTGGTTTAAGATATTTAAGCATTGATACAGGTTCCTACAGTTCTGATATTGGCGGTCTGGCAGCTTTTAATTATGTTCCTGAACGTCAGAATGTCTGGCTGCTGCCTGTAGGTGTGTCGCTGACTTATGAAAATATTGCGGATAACGGCTGGAAGATTCGTCCGAATGTCGATTTGTCGTATATGTGGGCTATGGGTGATACTGACAGCAGTATGACGGTTGGTTTACCTGGGACTACTGCGGCAGACAGACTTGGTTATACGGTAATGGATAAAGGCTCGTTCATTGGTAAAGTGGGCCTGGAAGCAGAAAAAGGGCATATGACGTATGGTGTAAGCTATAGTTATCAAAAAGGCAGCGATGCTCAAAGTAATAAATGGTTCGTTGATTTGAAGTATAGCTTTTAAAAGAGGCGTTTATTTCAGAAGCCTGTGCAGGATAAAACAAAACCCCGGCGCATTGCGCCGGGGTTTTTATGTTTGTCCAAATTGTCAAAGGGCAGTAATTATTTTTTGTCTACAAGTTTGAGCGGTACGCCTATTTTAGCTTCAACTTTTTCGCCTTTGGCTACTTTTACAGCAGCATCCAGACCCTGCTGGCCCATCAGTTCGGGCTGTTGAGCAATAGTTGCGGCCATAGTGCCTGCTTCTACTGCTTTCAGGCCGTCTTGGGTGCCGTCAAAGCCAACGATAAAGATTTTTTTGTTAGCACTTTTGGCTGCTTCGATAGCGCCCAGTGCCATTTCGTCATTTTGAGCGAAAATAGCCTGGATATCAGGGTTGGCCTGCAGCATATTTTCAGCGACAGTCAGGCCTTTGCTGCGGTCAAAATCAGCAGATTGTTTGGCAACAACTGTAAGTTTTTGGTCGGCTACTTTATGGAAGCCTTCGCCGCGTTCGCGGGTCGCAGATGCGCCGGGGATGCCTTCGAGCTCGGCTACTTTTACTTTTTCACCAAGTTTTTGGATGATGTATTCGGCTGCCATTTCGCCGCCTTTGACGTTGTCAGAAGCGATGAAGGAGGCTACTGTGCCTTTATCGGCGCTGCGGTCGAGCGCCAGAACGGGGATGCTGGCTTTGTTGGCAGCTGCCACAGAAGTTGATACTGCTGCGGAGTCGACCGGGTTGATGAGCAGTACGTCTACTTTTTGCTGGATCAGGTCAGAAATATCATTGGCCTGTTTTGCGGGATCGTTTTGCGCATCGACGATTTTAACATTGACTCCGAGTTTTTTTGCTTCTTCTTCAACGCCTTTACGTACGGATACGAAGAAGGGGTTGTTGAGTGTGGAGATGGAGAAGCCGATGGTAGTTGTTTTTTTGCCGTCAGCGGGTTTTGCAGTTTTGTCACTGCTGCTGCAGCCGGAAGTGAGCACTGCCAGTACTGTGATGGCAGCTACTAAAAGAGTCCAGATTTTTTTCATTGGTGAGTGCCTCCTAAGCTTTTTTGCGGTCCATAAGTACCGCCAGTAAAATTACAATACCTTTGACAACTTGTTGATAGAAGCTGGATACGTCGAGAATATTGAGGCCGTTGTTGAGTGTGCCGATGATAAGCACGCCGACCAGTGTACCTGTGATATAACCTTTGCCGCCGGAAAGACTGGTTCCGCCTAAAACTACGGCGGCGATGGCGTCAAGTTCATAACCGGTGCCGGCAGTCGGCTGGGCCGAATTGAGACGTGAGGTGAGGACTGCGCCTGCCAGAGCGCAGAAGAAACCGGTGATTGCATAAACAAAGATTTTGACACGTTCTATTTTGATGCCGGCGATGAAGGAAACTTTTTCGTTGCCGCCGACTGCGTAGATTTTACGGCCCAAAGGAGTTTTCCTAAGGATGAACCAGGAAACGGCAAATGCCAGCAGCATGATGATTGCAGGTACTGGCAATCCCATGAAAAAGCCCTGACCGAAGTCGTGGAACATAGTGTCGTCACTGAGACCGCTGATAGGGTTACCATTGGTATATACCAGTGTCAGACCGCGATAAATGGTCATGGTGGCGAGCGTAGCGATAAAGGGTGCTACTTTGCCGTAAGCAATGACTAAGCCGTTGACAGCGCCAAGGCCCATGCCTATGAAGCAGGCAGCAAGGATCGCCAGCATCGGGTTCATGCCGCTGACGATCAGGCTGCCCATCAGGGCGCTTGAAAGTGCCAGCAGGCTGCCGACAGACAGGTCGATGCCGCCTGTCAGGATGACAAAGGTCATACCGAAAGAAATAAGGGCGTTGATGGAAACCTGACGCAGCAGGTTTTTCAGGTTATTGGGATCGACAAAACTGTCGTTTAAGGCGGCTATGACGATAAAGGTTACGACAAGGGCAATAAAGGGGCCCATTTTACGGATACGTTCTTTAATATTCATTATTTACTGTCCTCCTGTGGCAAGGGTGATTATTTTTTCTTGTGTCGCTTCTTCGTGGTCCAGCTCTCCGGCGATCTTACCTTCGTGGATAACGAGGATGCGGTCGCTCATGCCGATAACTTCCGGCAGTTCGGAGGAGACCATGATGATGGCGACGCCCTGAGAGGTCAGTTCGTTCATTAGATCGTAGATGTCGCGCTTGGCGCCGACATCGATACCGCGTGTCGGTTCATCCATAATAATGATTGATGGATTCATACCGATCCATTTGGCAATGACGACCTTTTGCTGGTTGCCGCCTGATAGTGCGCCTGCTTCCAGGTCGATCGATGCGGTTTTGACACCCAGTTTTTTAGAAAGCGCTTCGGAGAAGGCTGTTTCGTTTTTGGCGTTGATCACGCTGCGTTTAGCAAAGGTATCGACACTGGGCAGCGCAATATTTCTGGAGATGGAGAAGTCGAGGATCAGGCCCTCACTTTTACGGTTTTCGGTGATGAAGCCGATGCCTGCTTTGATGGCGTCTTCCGGTTTTTTGATACAGACTTTTTTCCCATGCAGGTAAACTTCACCGTGCTTGCAGGAATCAACGCCGAACAGGGCCCGCATGATCTCGGTCCTGCCTGCTCCCATCAGCCCTGCTACGCCGAGGATCTCGCCTTTACGCAGTTTGAAGGAGATATTGTTGAACAGTCCTTCTTGACAGAAGTTTTTGACTTCCAGGACTATTTCGCCGGGTTCGTTTGTGCGTCCGGGGTAATATTCGGTAATAGAACGGCCGACCATGTCGCGGACCACCTGTTCCATATTGGTTTCGCGGGTGGGTTTGCTGCTGATAGCGTAGCCGTCGCGCATTACGGTGATGGTATCGCAGTGGGCGAATACTTCTTCCATTCGATGCGAGATGTAGACGATGGCAACGCCTTTGTCTTTAAGTGCGTGCATTACGGCAAACAGTTTTTCTGTTTCACGTTCTGTCAGGGCGGCCGTAGGTTCATCCATGATGACGACTTTGGCATCAAGCATCAGGTTACGCATGATTTCTGTCATTTGCTGCTGACCCACGCTGCATTCGCCTGCTTCTGCGTCAAAAGGCAGTGTAATACCCATTTGACTGCATTTTTCTTCGGCCAGCCTGCGCATTTTTTTGAAGTCAAGCATTCCGAAACTGTTGGTTACGTTCTGCATCAAAAACAGATTTTCGAGAATAGAGAGATTGGGCCAGATATTAAGTTCCTGATGGATGAAAGCGATGCCGCATTTTTCGGCTTCGAGTGCGTTTTTAAAGCTTATTTCCCGTCCGTCGACGCAGATCGTGCCGCTGTCGGCTTTATGGATACCCGTAAGGATGTTCATAAGGGTGGATTTACCGGCGCCGTTTTCACCCATCAGAGCGTGGATCTCTCCTGATTTTAAGGTCAGGTCGACGCCTTTGAGTACTTCGTTGGAGCCGAAGGCTTTTGAAATACCCTTCATGGTGATTTCCATTAGTCGCAAAACTCCTTTGCTGTAAAATCGATTTTAAAAAATAACGCCTGCGTGCAGGATAATGTTGGCGTAGGGGGTGATCTCGCCGGTGCGGATCACTGCTTTAGCAGTTTTGGTAGCGGCTTTGAAGGCTTCGTGGTCGCTAAGGATCTGTTCCTTACCTTCAAAAAGCTCCTGCATTTTCTGCCACGTAGCAGGATTTTTACTTTCCATTTCGGAAGCGATATGTATTTTTTCGACTTCCATATATTTCAGCACTTCTGTAAGGACATCTAAAAAGGAAGGAGTACCTGGTTTCAGAGCCAGATCGATTTTGGGGACACCGGCCGGAACCGGAAGGCCGCAGTCGCCGATAACGATAGTGTCAGTATGGCCTAAGTCAGCCAGGACTTTGGCGATGTCGCTGTTGAGGATTCCTATTTTTTGCATTCTCCAAGCATCCTTTCTACATCTTTAAGATAGGGCATACCGCCTTGTGCGCCCAGCTTCTGAACAGAGAGGGCCGCTGCGGCGTTGGCAAACCGGATACTGTCGTCTAGGCTGCGTCCTTCGCATCTTGCGACGGCAAAAGCACTGTTGAAGGTATCGCCTGCGCCTGTGGTATCCTGGGCATTAACGACGAATGCGGGAACAGTGTGTACTTTGCCGTTTTTAGCATAAGCAACGCCTGCTTTGCCAAGTGTCATAAAGAAGCGTTCTTCCTGCATCAGCAGGATTTCTTCGCTGGTCTTACCGGGATAAAGGGCTTCGGCTTCGTGTTCATTGGGGGTCACATAGGTGACTTTATCCAGCCATTCAGAAGGAACGGGCTGCACGGGAGCCGGATTTAAAAGTACGCTGATTCCTGCTGCTGCACATTTGCCGATGATGTAATCTATAGTGGGCAGCGGTATTTCGTGCTGGAGCATGACCAGGTCTGCGGCGGCAATGATGTTCCAGGCAGTATCGATATGTTTGGGCATGACCAAATCATTGGCGCCTTTGATGACGATAATACTATTGTCGCCTTCGGCAAGGGTGATATGGGCAGTACCGCTGTTCTGTCCGGGCAGGACGCTGACATAACCGGTATCGACGTTGTTGGTTTTCAGGTTGTTGATGATCATGGTGCCGTAAGCATCGTCGCCTACGCAGCCTATCATGTGTACCTGGGCTCCTAAACGTGCGGCGGCAACGGCCTGATTAGCGCCTTTGCCTCCTGGTGAAACTATGAGCCTGCTGCCGATTATTGTTTCGCCGGCTGCAGGCCGTTTGCCTGCTTCTACTGTGAGGTCGATGGAACAGCTGCCGATAACAGCGATTTTGACCATGGTGATCTCTCCTTACATCTTGGAAACTTGTAATTTTGCTATAATAGTAACATTATAATATTCTACACAGGCGGGTTATATCCTGCCTATTTAATGATGATTTTGGAAAAGCTAATACTTATGTATTTTACCGCAAGCGACTGTTTTGGGCAAGAAAAAACACTATATTAATGTAAAATTTTTTCGACAATTTGCCTTTGGCGATTGACAAATCCACTAATGTTTGTTAACGTAGAAACGGTGTTGCGAACGTTGTGAGTACGTTTGCAAAAATAAAAGAGACCGCACTGATTCAGTTGATGCGTTGGAATAAGAGGGAGTATATATGAGTACTAAAAAATCAGGAACATCTTGGCAGGATACTATCAGCGACTGGCTGGTTTCGATCATTGTAGCCGTAGCGCTGGCTTTTTGTATCCGTACTTTTGTGGTAGAGCCTTATATGGTCGAGGGTACGTCGATGTATCCGACGCTGGAAAGCCACGAGCGCCTGATCGTCAGCAAGTATAAATATTTCTTTACCGAGCCGAAAAAGGGTGAGATCGTTGTTTTCCGTTATCCGAAGGATGAAAGCCGCGATTTTATCAAACGCGTTATCGCGACCGGCGGTGATACTATTGAGATGCGTGATGGTAAGGTTCTGGTCAACGGCAGTGTGATCGAAGAAAATTATATTTACAAGGATGATCCGAAGGGCCCGAATAAGTCTAATTACAGAAAATCTGTTGTGCCTCAGGGGCATATCTTCGTTTTAGGAGATAACCGTAATAATTCTGAAGACAGCCGTTTTGCCGATGTTGATTTTGTGCCGCTGAAGCTTGTAAAAGGCGAAGCAGTTGTTGCTTTCTGGCCTGTTGAAAGATGGCGTATGCTGCCTTGATAGGCGGTCGAGGAGATAATTATGGATTTTAAGATACAATGGTTTCCCGGTCATATGACGAAGGCGAAACGGATGATGGAACAGCAGTTAAAGCTGGTTGATGTTGTGGTTGAAATGCTGGATGCGCGGATCCCACGTTCCAGCAGCAATCCGATGCTGATCCAGATGCTGGGGGATAAACCCAAGGTCGTTGCTTTGAATAAGATCGATATGGCTGATCCGGAAAAGACTGAAAAATGGCTGCAGACTTTTAAAAACAGCGGTTTGCCTGTCTGTAAGGTAGATTGCAGCACCGGTAAGGGCGTAAAACAGATGGTGGCTGCGATCCAGCAGGTGGCCAGGCCTGTCACGGATAAGTGGCTGAGAAAAGGTGTACGCAATCGTTCGATCCGTGTTATGATCGTGGGTGTGCCGAATGTAGGTAAGTCTACTTTGATCAATCGTTTGGTCGGTAAAAATAAAGTTGTGGCAGCGGACAGACCTGGTGTGACTCGAGGTCAGCAATGGGTGACTATCGCCAAAGGTCTGGAGCTTTTGGATACCCCAGGTGTTTTGTGGCCGAAATTTGAAGATCCGGAAGTAGGCTTTTGTCTGGCAGTAACGGGAGCGATCAAAGAGGATGTTTATGACAGGGAAACAGCAGTAGAGCTGTTGCTTGAACGTTTGATGCATATCTATCCGGAGGATCTGCGTGTAAAGTACGCTATTGATTTTTCAGAAGCTGAGCCTGTGCGTGAGGTAATGGCTAAAATAGCCGTCGCGCGCGGCTGCCTGAAGGCCGGCGGTGTGCTTGACATTGATAAGGTTATCCAGCTGGTATTGCGTGATTTTCGTACAGGACGCTTAGGGCGTTTTACTTTAGATGAACCGAGTGAAAATAATTAAGGCCGCTGCAACGCGGCCTTTTTAATTAGGGGTGGGAATAATGAAGATCAGCGAGGTAAAGGAGATTTTGGCGGGAGAGCCTGACCCGGATCAGGTGGCAGAACTTGCTGCCGATGAGCGCAGCGGTGTGCAGAAGCTGGTTGCCGCTTATCATAAAAGGCAGGAAAAGCTGCGCTTAGAGCAGCAGCGTTTTACGGAGATGCTGGCCTATGAACGTAAATATTACACTCAGGGGGCACAGTATATTGCCGGGATCGACGAAGCAGGACGGGGACCTTTGGCAGGGCCGTTGGTGATAGCGGCTGTTATTTTACCGCAGGAGGTATTTATCAGCGGACTTAATGATTCCAAGCAGCTTTCGGCAGTAAAGCGCGAGCAGCTTTATGACGAAGTACTTGCCAAAGCACTGTCTGTTTCTGTAAATGTAGTCAGTATCAGCAATATAGACGAGCTGAATATTTATCAGGCTACGAAGCAGGGAATGACTGAGGTTCTGGAACATCTTGCGATTAAGCCGCAGGTGGCGCTAGTAGATGCAATGCCGATCGTATCGGCCGGCATTGAAACAGTTTCCTTGATTCACGGTGACGCGCTGAGTGCTTCGATAGCTGCTGCTTCTATTATTGCCAAGGTCACTCGTGACCGGATGATGATAGAACTGGCTGAACAATATCCTCAGTATGGTTTTGCCGGTAACAAGGGGTATGGCAGCAGGGAGCATATGCAGGCAATTGCTGAGTTTGGAGCTACTAAGTGGCATCGACGCAGTTATGAGCCCATTAAAAGTATGCATCTGCCTCCTGCTGAACAGGAAGGTAACAGGCTGTTTTCGCCGGTGTCAGAGAAGTGACGGAAGCGCGGCAAAGGCTGGGGAAAAAAGGTGAGGACGCTGCCTGCGCTTATTTAGAACGTAAAGGTTACGTTATCTGCCGTCGTAATTACCGCTGCCGTTATGGTGAGATCGATATTATTGCCGCTAAAGGCGGCGAGCTTAGTTTTGTAGAAGTAAAAACACGCCGCAACCTGAATTTTGGGCTGCCCCGTCTGGCGGTTACATACGCCAAGCAGCAGAAAATCAGGAGTGCGGCGCTTTTTTATTTGCAGCAGGAAAACAGGCATCAGCAAATGCTCAGTTTTGATGTGATCGAAATTTTAGTTGAGGGCAATGTGGCAAGATTACACCATTTACCGCACTGTTTTTAAAATAAGAGGAGGCGTTTTTATGTACGCTAAAGTTTATGGAGAAACAACCTGCGGTATCAATGGTGAACAGATCATTGTCGAAGTGGATATTTCTAACGGGCTGCCGAGCTTTGATATTGTGGGTTTGCCTGATACGTCAGTCAAAGAATCTCGGGAACGGGTACGGGCTGCACTGAAAAATTCGGGTCTGATCTTTCCGATGACCAGGATTACTGTAAATCTGGCTCCGGCTGATTTGAAAAAGGATGGTTCCGGTCTTGATCTTCCTATTGCTGTTGGTATTTTAGTCAGCAGCGGTGTTTTACAGCAGGAGCAGGTTGATGATACTATTTTTGTGGGCGAACTGGCACTGGATGGGACAATCAGGCAGATTGCAGGCGTATTGCCAATGATTCTGCATGCACGTGACATTGGCAGGAAAAACATTGTGATCCCTGCAGGCAACTGCGCTGAAGGACGGCTTGTTGACGGTATTGATGTGCTGATACCTGCATCGCTGCTTGAATTGGTAGAGCATCTGCGGGGTGAAAAGGTTCTGGATGTACTGGATAAGGAAGCTATCTGCGCGGCAGCAACCAGTGTCTATGATGTGGATTTTGCGGAAGTGCGCGGGCAGCAGGTAGTAAAAAGAGCACTGGAAATTGCAGCGGCAGGTGGACATAATATTTTGATGGTAGGATCTCCCGGCAGCGGTAAAACTATGCTGGCACGTCGGCTGCCAACTATTTTACCGCCGCTGACAGAGGCTGAGGCGCTGGAGGTAACAAAAATCTACAGTATTGCAGGTTTGCTGCAGCGGCAGGAACGGGTGATGCTGGAACGTCCATTTCGCAGTCCGCATCATACGATTTCTTCAAGCGCGCTTATAGGTGGCGGCAGTGTGCCGCGGCCTGGAGAAGTGACATTGAGCCATCATGGTGTTTTATTTTTAGATGAGTTTCCTGAATTTTCGCGTACTGCTTTGGAGGTGCTGCGTCAGCCGCTGGAAGATGGTTATGTGACGATCAGCCGCGTACAGGCATCGCTTACTTTTCCTGCTAATTTTATTATGTGCACAGCGCAGAACCCGTGTCCCTGTGGCTATCTGGGTGATAAAAAGCGGGAATGTTCGTGTAAGCAGTTTGAGATCGAGCGTTATCACCGTAAACTGTCGGGGCCTTTATTAGACCGTATTGATTTACAGGTGTATGTGCCGCGGCTGGAATACGCTGATCTGCAAAGCAGGGAAGCCGGTGAAAGCTCGGCCGTGATTCGTGAAAGGGTGATCAAAGCGCGTCAGCTGCAGTTGCTGCGTTTACAGGGTACTAATTTGTACTGCAATGCGCAGATGGGGAGGCGTGAGCTGAACAAGCACTGCCAGATGGAAGCTGCTGCAGAAAAGCTGCTGGCGAAGTTTTTTACGGCGTTGGGGCTCAGCGCCCGCAGCCACGATCGGATCATTAAAGTAGCGCGTACGATAGCCGATCTGGACGGCAGTGATATCATAACGGCCGCCCATCTGGCAGAGGCGGTACAGCTGCGGACAAGTTTAAATTCATAAAAAAACAAAAGATGTTTTTAGAAATAATGAGAAGCAGGCATGAGATAAAAGTTATCTCATGCCTGCTTCTTTGAGCGTTTTTTATACTGCGGTACCGTTATACTGGAAGATGCTGAAGCTCCAGTCGTTATTATATGTCCCGGAGAAACTTTCAGTCTTTTGATTTTCTTTGTTTCTGGCAATAATGTTGTATTTTTTGTCGTTGGATAAATGGGGGAAGTTAGTTTGCGTAGCAGAAAGACATAAGATTTTACTGGAATCATCATACCGGCCAAGAGCGATTGGGGTGCAATTCATTCCGTCGAATTTACTTTGGGGATTAGCTGACATGTCTTCTACTACAGATAAAATTTGATAATCAATATACATTTTTATTCCTCTTTTCTTTTTTGATATCAAGTATATGTGCACACTTACTTTAACCATATGATACTTGATATTATTACTACTATGGTGGATTTTACAGAGAAGAGAAAAATTTAGCCTAACGGCTGATTATCGCAGATAAATTCAATGAGTTTTTGTTCGTCGCCGTAGATTTGCCGGCCGCGTTTGGTGACGATGCCGGAATTTATAAAAAGCGGCTTTTTAAGTGAAAGTGGAATGATATTGTCAGAGGCCGTAATGGCTTGACGCATTAGAAAAGAGGAGGCTATTTGGCTGGAAATGAGGTTTTTGACCGTATGAAGCTGCGATGAATGCAGAATTACCTTAGGCGCTGTTAAAGCCTGCTGAAAATTTTGATAGATGAGGCGATTGACGAAAAAACCACCGTTAAGCAGTACCAGAGGTTCGTTGGCAATATCTTTGGTATCGACATATTTTTTCTGCGCCAGCGGATGGTCAGGATAGGTGCAGAAGCAGGCTTCGCTTTTAAAAAGCTTACGGTAATGCAGATTGGGTGAAAAGCTGTCGTCATAATTGGTGACGGCTAAATCAAGCTCTTCATTTTCTATCATACGCAGTGAATCTATGCCGCCTGCTTCTACTACTTCCAGCTCTATTTCAGGGTACAGATTTTTGAAATCGCGAAAAAGAGTTGGCAGCAGCTGTACGCCGATTTGTAAAGGTACTGCCAGGCGGATGAGGTTTTTATTCTGTGCCATATCTTTGATATCGCGGTCAAGCTGCTGTAGGTTAGCCAAAATAGGAGTGATTTTACTTAACAGCAGGCTGCCGTCTTCTGTAAGCGAAAGTTTTTTGCCTTCGCGCCGAAAAAGGTTCAGCCCGCTTTCTTTTTCCAGATCGGCCATGGCGATGGAAACAGTTGGCTGAGAGATATGCAGACTGGCGGCAGCTTTAGTGATACTGCGCCATTTACAGACTTCATAAAAATAACGCATCTGTGTCAGTGTCATAGTTAGTACTCCTTATTGTAGCTTATAATTCGTTTTATTATAGCATTGTTTAATAGTTAAAAACTATATTTATATTTAAAATTTGTATTTTACTTTATTGTTATCGTAGCGGATAATGAAAGCAGAGAAATAGAATGCTAAATGTGGTGTGAAAATTTACGGAGGTGGGGCAGATGAATATTGACCAAAAGTATTTTCCGGAATTCAAACAGCAACTTATCGATGTAGGTGACGGTATTAAGATCAACACTTTAGTTGGCGGCAAGGGCAGTGAAGCTATTTTACTGCTGCACGGGCATCCTGAGACACATTTGATCTGGCGGTTTTTGACGCCGGGTCTAACCGGGCGTTATACGGTAGTTATTACAGATCTGCGTGGATATGGCGACAGCAGCAAGCCTGAAGGACTTCCGGATCATGCTAATTATTCCAAGCGGGCTATGGGAGACGATCAGTTTACAGTTATGAGCAAGCTGGGTTTTGAAAAATTCCATGGTGTCGGTCATGATCGCGGGGCAAGAGTACTGCACAGGATGGTGATGGATCATCCGGAACGGCTGCTGTCTTGTACGATGATGGATATTTTGCCGACTTATGATATGTACCGTGATACCAGTCAGGAGTTTGCGACTAAATATTGGCACTGGTTCTTTTATATTCAGGGCAAAGGGTTCCCTGAAAGAGTGCTGGCGGCAGATCCTGAGTATTTTGTTAATTATAATTTGAATTTGAAGATCGGGCCGGCCGCTAAAAGCAGGTTCCCTAAGGAGATTTTAGACGAATATGTACGCTGTCTGCGCGATCCGATGACTTTCCATGGTATTTGCGAAGATTACCGTGCCAGTGCTACTATAGATATGGAGATGGATAAAGCAGATCGTGAACAGATCATTCAGGTTCCTGTTTTGGCTTTGTGGGGTAAGGACGGTGTTGTCGGTAAGCTGTGGGATGTTATGAGCGGCTGGCAGGAAAGGGCGGCTAATGTAGAAGGGTTTGCTGTAAATGAGTGCGGGCATTTTGTACCGGAAGAACAGCCGGAGGTAGTTTTAGAGGCGATGCTGCAATTTTTAGCCAAATATCCGGCTTGAATTTGTTGCGGTGCTAATAAAAGAAAAGAAAGAAGTGTAGCTTATGCATGCTATTGAAAAATTATTGGCAGAAAAAGCTGGTAAACATCAGGTCGCAACAGGCGAGATAGTTAATTGCGACGTGGATATTGCAGGAATCAACGATTTATATTTGCAGACTGTACGTTCCTTTTATGAAATGGGCGGTGAAAAGGTTTTTGATGCTGATAAGATCGTGATGTTTTTTGATCATTACGCTCCCTGTGCTACGATAACACAGGCTGAAAATCATAAGCAGTTCAGAAAGTTCTGTTTTGAACAGGGTATCGAAAAATTGATGGATATAGATCAGGGTGTCTGCCATCAGGTTTTGGCCGATAAAGGTTGGGTACATCCTGGAGAGATAGTAGTTGTCACTGATTCGCATACGACGACTCACGGAGCTTTTGGCGCTTTTGGGACCGGTGTTGGCGCTACTGATCTGGCGACGATTATGATTACTGGCAAGCTGTGGTTCATGGTACCGGAGATTTTCAGGATCAATCTGGTTGGTAAGCTGCAGCCGGGTGTTTTTGCCAAGGATATCATTCTGCATATCATAGGTGATCTGGGTGCAGATTACGGTGTTTATAAAGCGGTAGAATTTGCAGGACCTGTTGTAAATGGGTTGAGTATTTCCGAAAGAATGTGTATGTGTAATATGTCAACGGAGATGGGTTGTAAAACCAGCTATATCCAGCCTGATGCTGTCACTATGGAATATTTGCACAACTGTGTGGCAAGACCTTATAAAATTTATGAAACAGATACTGATTTTCAATATGCTGCGGAGCTTACGTATGACGTAAGTAAAATAAGGGCTCAGGTAGCGGCACCATCAAGTGTTGATAATGTTTTTGAATTGGAAAAATATGCCGGCACTCCTGTTGACGAAGCTTATTTGGGTTCGTGTACTGGCGGTCGTCTGCAGGATCTGGCTGTAGCAGCACAGATCTTACAAGGCAGGCATATTCCTAAAACAACGAGGATGATAGTCGTGCCTGCTTCTAAAAAGGTAATGGAAGATGCAATGGAGCTTGGGTATATCCAAACTTTGATGCAGGCAGGAGCCACGATAACGGCTCCGGGCTGTGCCGCCTGTTTGGGAGTACACCAGGGGATGCTTGCAGGAGGAGAGGTTTGCATAAGTTCTACTAACCGTAATTTCCCCGGTAGAATGGGACATGTAGATGGCAGGATATTTCTGGCCTCTCCTGCTGCTGTGGCAGCTTCGGCATTAGAGGGGAAAATTACTGATCCGGCTGTATATTTGAAAACCGGCGACTGCGGGAATGGACGGTGATGGTAATGAAAACGAAAGTCAGGGGCAAAGCATTTGTTTTTGGGAAAAATATTGATACAGATCAGATTTATCCGGGTCGTTTTGTAGAATATACGGATGTAGAAGATATAAAAAAATATGCGATGTACGGCGCTGATGAGAGCTTTGTAAAAAACTTCGATCCGGGAGATATCATTGTGGCCGGAACTAATTTTGGCTGCGGTTCATCGCGTGAACATGCGGCAATAACATTGAAAGCAGTTGGTGCTGGAGCTGTACTGGCAGAATCTTTTGGCAGGATATTTTTCCGTAATGCTATTAATTTAGGCGTACCTGTTATTACCTGCAGCGAGATCACGAAAATTATTGCAGAGGGTGATGAAGTAGAGGTTGATATTGAGGCTGGAATAATCAAAAACCTGACTACGGGAGCAACAGCTGCAGCTGTTCCGATGTCGCCTTATATTATGAACATTCTGCAGAGCGGCGGGATCAAACCTATGATCAAAGCGATGCAGGAGACTAAAAAAAGTAAGAACCGGTGACGGCGCTGTAAAATTACAATGTAAAGATTTTTTTGAATTATAATTTGCAATGTATACACACAACTTTGCTGAAAATATGGTACAATAATAACTACCGTGTTAGACATGGTAGTTATTATTTGTTTTATGGGAAAGGATGACAACAGTATGCGTATCGTATTAACTATCGTTGGCAAAGACAAGGTCGGCATTATTGCTAAAGTAAGTAATATTCTCGCTGAGCATGGCGTAAATATCCTCAATATCAATCAAAATATTATGGAGGGGTTCTTCAATATGGTTTTGATTGCTGATATGACGGGTGCTGCTGTAAAATTACAGGATCTTAAGGATATCTTTACTGCTTTAGGCAGGGATATCGGCGTTGAGATCAGAGTACAAAGCGAAGAAATATTTACGGCGATGCACCGTATCTAGGAGGCTGTCTATGTTCACGATTAAAGATATCTTGGAAACTAACCAGATGATCACGCAGAACAATCTGGATGTGCGTACGATCACTATGGGAATCAGTTTGCGCGACTGCGGTCATCCTGATATAAAAGTAACGGCGCAGAAGGTATATGATAAGATCACCAGGAAAGCTGAAAAGCTTGTTCAGGTCGGCGAGGAACTGGAAATGGAGCTCGGTGTTCCGATCATTAATAAACGTATTTCTGTAACTCCTGTTTCGATGGTTGGTGAAAGCTGCGACAGCAATGATTATGTTCCGCTGGCTAAAGCGCTTGATGAGGCAGGCAAAGCAGTAGGCGTTAATTTTATCGGCGGTTTTTCTGCCTTGGTTGATAAAGGTTATACCAAAGGTGATAGAAATCTTATTTGTTCTATTCCCGAAGCTTTGGCAGTAACTGATATTGTCTGTTCCTCTGTCAGTGTCGGTTCTACTAAATGCGGGATTAATATGGATGCAGTTGCGGAAATGGGCCGTGTAATCAAAATGGCAGCAGAACGTACTGCAGACCGTGATGCTATTGGCTGTGCAAAATTGGTTGTTTTCTGTAATGCAGTGCCTGATAATCCTTTTATGGCCGGCGCTTTCCATGGTGTTACAGAGCCTGAAACTGTCATAAATGTAGGTGTCAGCGGACCCGGTGTGGTAAAACATGCGTTGGAGGCAGTGCGCGGACAGGACATTGGCGCTGTAGCAGAAACGATCAAGAAAACTGCGTTCAAAATTACTCGTGTCGGCCAGTTGGTTGCACAGGAAGCCGCCCGTCGTCTGGATACGCAGTTTGGTATTATTGATTTGTCGCTGGCTCCGACACCGGCAATCGGCGACAGCGTTGCTCATATTCTGGAAGAAATAGGCTTGGAGAGCTGTGGCTGCCCTGGTACTACTGCTACTTTAGCTATGCTTAATGACGCCGTTAAAAAGGGTGGATTGATGGCTTCAAGTTATGTCGGCGGTTTGAGCGGTGCCTTTATTCCTGTCAGTGAAGACGCGGGAATGATCGCGGCTGTTGAACGCGGCAGCCTGACTTTGGAGAAATTAGAGGCCATGACCTGTGTTTGTTCCGTAGGGCTTGATATGATAGCCATTCCAGGTGATGTGACTGCTGAAACTATTTCAGCAATCATTGCTGATGAAGCGGCAATTGGAATGATCAACAATAAAACTACTGCTGTACGTCTGATACCGGTTCCGGGTAAAACTGTTGGAGAACAGGTAGAATTTGGCGGTTTGCTGGGATATGCTCCCATCATTGCCGTGAGCAAATTTAAGGCCGATGCCTTTATTGCCCGCGGTGGTCGTATTCCTGCACCGGTAAGGAGTCTGACCAACTAATGCGTAAACAACAACGTGAGGCAATTTTAGCGCTGCTGGAAGAAACTTATATGGGTACGGAAACAGCGCTGAACTATTCGACGCCTTTTGAATTGTTAGTAGCGGTAATTATGTCAGCGCAATGTACGGACGAACGTGTCAATAAGATTACAGCACGTATTTTCCCGAAATATAATACTCCTGAAAAAATGGGCGCACTTTCTCAGGAACAGCTGGAAGAAGAGATTCGTGACTGTGGACTGTTCCGATCGAAGGCTAAAAATCTGCTGGCAACCTGTAAAATGCTGACGGAAGAATATAACAGCGTTATTCCTGACACTGTCGAGGAGCTGATGAAGCTGCCGGGTGTGGGTAAAAAAACGGCTAATGTTGTCGCCAGTATTGTTTATAAGGTTCCGGCGATTGCGGTTGATACCCATGTTTTCAGAGTTTCGCACCGGTTGGGTTTAGCTAATGGCGATGATCCGCTGGCAGTGGAGAAAGAGCTGCAGAAAGCCATTCCGAAGAATAAGTGGAGCGATGCTCATCATTGGTTGATCTGGCATGGCCGTAAGATTTGCAAGGCAAGGAAACCTTTATGCAGTGAATGCGTATTGGTAGAATTGTGTCCATACAAGGAAAAGAATTTATAAAATAAAATTGCAGACAAGCCTGTAGTGCGACTGGCACACAGGCTTGTTGTGTTTAAGGAGCAGCCGTGCAGACAAAAGAAATGATTTTGCAAAAATATTTTGGTTACAGTGAGTTCAGAAGCGGGCAGTCAGAGCTGATAGAGCAAATTTTGAACGGACGTCCTGTTGTAGCTGTTATGCCGACCGGAGCTGGAAAAAGCTTATGTTATCAGTTACCGGCGTTGATGCTGGAGGGCTTGACACTGGTTGTTTCACCGTTGATTTCCTTGATGAAGGATCAGGTACGCAGTTTAGCGGAACATGGTGTAGAAGCGGCTTATTTGAGCAGCGGGATGAGTAAGCAGGAGTACGGTGCCGCCGTTTATGCTGCCCGTAATAATAAATGTAAATTGCTGTACGTTTCACCTGAACGCCTGCAGAATGAGCAGTTTAAGGCTTTTGCAAGTGAGCTGCAAATAGCGTTGGTCGTTGTTGATGAAGCACACTGCGTAGTACGATGGGGTGAATCCTTCCGACCGGCTTATTTGGCAATAAAGCCGTTTTTAGACGGCCTGCCGAAGGCTCCTGTTGTTGCGGCTTTTACAGCTACTGCCACGCCGGTTGTAAGACGTGAGATAAGTAAATGTCTGGGATTAGAGCAGCCGTTAGAACTGGTGACCGGTTTTGACAGAAGCAATCTTACATTTATTGTGGAAAAACCAATGGTGAAAAGACGTTTTTTGCGTAGCTGGCTGCCGGAGCAAAACGGCTGCGGTATTATTTATTGTGCAACGCAGAAGCAGACGGAAGAAGTATGTAATGACCTCAATGCCTGGGGCTATCCAGCAGGACGTTATCATGCTGGTTTAACAATGGAAGAACGGCAGCGGAACCAGAACGCTTTCATTAAAAATGAATTGCAGGTGATGGTGGCGACTAATGCGTTTGGGATGGGTATAGATAAACCTGATGTAAGGTTTGTCTTGCATTATACTTTGCCGCTTGATGTAGAAGGCTATTATCAGGAAGCAGGAAGGGCTGGACGTGACGGCTTGCCGGCAAAATGCGTACTGCTTTTTGAACGGCGTGACATAATGCAGCAGCGGCAGCTGCTGGAATATAGCTGTGAGCAGAGAGAAAGCAGTGCGGAAGACAAAAAGCTGTGGCTGACAAATGCTTACCAAAGGCTGCGTGATATAGAAAGCTATTGTTTTACCAGAGGCTGCCTGCGTAAATATCTGCTGACATATTTTGGACAGGAAACAAATGACAGATGTGGGAATTGCAGTAATTGCAGCGGCAGTAATTGAAGGTGCTTTGTGACAAGGCAGTGAACTTATTCGTTAATGGGCAGGGAATATTTTTTGAATGCAGAATATATTAATTAAGAATTTAAGCAGGGAGGGACCGTTATGAAAATCACCTTTTTAGGTGCCACAAGAATGGTTACAGGCTCTTGTTATTTACTTGAAATAGGCAGTAAAAAAATGCTGTTGGACTGCGGTATGTTTCAAGGTTCTAAAATGATTACTGCTTTTAATGAAAAGGATTTTGTTTTTGCGCCTAATGCTATTGACACAGTTGTGCTGACCCATGCTCATATCGACCACAGCGGGTTGATACCAAAGCTGATAAAACAAGGATATAAGGGTCCTGTACATTGTACGAAAACCACTTTAGAGCTGTGTACGATTCTGTTGCCTGACAGTGCTCATATTCAGGAATCTGATGCAGAGTTTGCCAACCGGAAAGGTTTGCGTGCAGGTAAATCTGTAGTAGAACCTTTGTATACTGTTGATGATGCGTATAAAGCCTTGCAGCATTTTCGTACACACGAGTTTGGTGAAATGCTTGAGGTTCTTCCGGGGGTGCAGGTTAAATTTAAGGTTGCCGGGCATATTTTAGGTTCGGCGATTGTTGAAGTTTTTGTTAATGAAGATGGCAAAACAACTAAGCTCGTTTTTACCGGAGATATTGGACAGCCTAATCAGCCGATTATCGAGGATCCGGAAGAAATTTCCGGAGCAGACTTTATAATCACCGAATCTACTTATGGCAATCGTGTGCATAAAGCCTATGACAAAGAAGCGGAGCTGTCTGAGATCATTAATGACACTGTGGCTAAAGGTGGTAATGTAGTTATTCCTGCCTTTGCGGTAGGACGTACACAGGTACTTCTTTATTATTTCCAGAAGCTTCTGCAGGAAGGTCGTATCCCTCAGGTACCAATCATTATCGACAGTCCGATGGCGAGCAAAGCTACTGCTATCACGCTTACTAATCCTCAGGAATATGACGAAGAAGCGCGGGCTTTGTATGAAATGCACGGTAACAGGCTTTTAGCGATTCCAAATCTGCGTTTCACGGCAACTGCGCAGGAATCACGGATGATTAACGAGATGCCAGGGCCTAAAATTATCGTTTCTGCCAGTGGTATGGCAGACGCAGGACGTATACTGCATCATTTGAAGCATAATCTCTGGCATGAAAACTGCTCTGTCATTATTGCCGGCTATCAGGCTGAGGGAACAATGGGACGTCGGTTGATAGAAGGTTCCAAGCAGGTTAAGATTATGGGTGAAGATATTAAGGTAAATGCCAAAATCTACAATATGAAAGGGTTTTCGGCACATGCGGACAAGGAACAGCTGCTTGAATGGTACGGTAAGATGAAACAGCCGCCGAAAGCATTTTTCGTTACACATGGTGAGTTTGATGCTGCCAGCAATTTCGCTGACGAGCTGCAGCGCCGTTTGGGTACAGCTGCTTATATCCCGCAATATGGGGATAGTGTCACGATAAATGGTACTGAATGGAATGTTACGACTTCGAATATCGTGACGACAGTTCCGGAAGTGGCGGCACTTAGAGAGTATTTGCGTCAGTTTGAGAGTTCTTATTTGCAGTATCGTACTAAAATTGAGCAGATCGTTGCTCGTGACGGTGATAAAGCAGCTGGTATACGCAAAAAGATGGAAAAAATCAGAAAATATGTGGATGACATGCTGTCATCGCTGTAGGGTTTTCAGTAAAGGAGTTTTTGAAAAATATGAATTATGTTAGTTTGTGTAGAAGATTGGCTGTTTGTACTGCTTTAGGTATAGCGTTATCCTTGCCGGTTGGAGCAGTTTGGAATACAATGCAGCCTCAGTTGGCTTATGCTGAAGAATACAGCAGCCTGCGTGGAAATATTATTGAAAATGCGTATCTTTTAGTTGGAACCCCTTTTAAAATGGGCGGCAGTTTTCCGTCAGAAGGATTTGATGGTTCCGGTTATGTGCAGTATGTTTTTGGTGAAAGTGGTATCGCGTTGCCGCGAACTGTTGATGAGCAATATGACGTAGGCAGGAGAATCGGAAAAGATGATCTGCTTCCGGGAGATCTGGTATTTTATAGCACTGATGGCCCAGGAGCGACCTTCTGCGGTATTTACAGCGGAGATGGTAAATTCATTTATGCCGGTACTAAAAATGGCGTAATTGAAGGTGAAGCGTTTGGTCCTTATTGGGATGAACGTTTTTATGGGGCCAGAAGGATCATTGATTGAGATGGTAGTTTTTATTTAGAATGATCAATAAAAAATACAGCCGCTTTTTGAAAGCGGCTGTATTTTTTTGTATTATGCCAAAGTAGTATAAAAACAATACATTTGTACAAGAAAAAAACAGAAAGATAAAATAATTTTAAAAATATATTGACATAGTGTTAAGGTGTTGTTATACTTATTTCAATGTTTCGACAAATCATCAGGTTACAGGTTATGACTGGGAATGGACAGTGGAAGGCTTTCAGAAAGCCGGCGGTAGATGCGAGCCGGTAAGCGTGGAAATAAGTCCTCTCACCCAGGAACTCTTTTTCTGAGGGCGAATGTAGGGAAAAGCGCAGGGCTGCGTTAAAGGCCTCAGAGTATAATTTAGGGTGGTACCGCGTACTTAACGCCCCTATCGGCTATGCCGGTAGGGGCTTTTTTGTTGAATTTGTTGGGCAGCAAGGGAGGGGAATTTATGAACAAGCAGCGTAAAATGTTGCGTGAACGTCTGCTGAGGTCAGAGATTTTGGTTTTGCCGGGTGTTTATGATGCTTTGACGGCAAAAATTGCGGCAGAAGTAGGGTTTGATGCACTGGTTATGGGAGGTTATAGTATCGCTGCCTCCAGATTAGGGCAGCCGGATGTAGGTTACCTTTCGATGACTGAAATGGTGCAGGCTGTGAAATGTATTGTGGATGCCACAGAATTACCGGTATTTGCCGATGGTGATACTGGTTACGGAAATGCGTTAAGCGTACGGAGGACGATGCAGGAATATGAAAAAGCCGGAGCAGCTGCAGTGCTTTTTGAAGATCAGGTATGGCCTAAACGTTGTGGACATATGGTCGGTAAGCAGGTCATAGATGCATCTGAGCATGCGAAAAAACTGCGGGCGGCTGCTGATGCCAGAACTGACGAGGATTTTTTACTGATTGCCAGAACTGATGCGAGGGCTGTGAATGGACTGGAGGATGCTGTTGAACGCGGCAAATTGTATTTAGATAACGGAGCTGAAGCTTTGTTTATAGAAGCGCCGCAGGATATAAGAGAATTAGAAGCTGTTACGAAAGCTTTTCCAGATACCATACTGATAGCTAATATGATCGAAGGCGGCAGGACACCGAACCTGACTGCAAAAGATTTGGAAAATATAGGATTTAAAATAGTGTTCTGGCCCTGCAGTGCCTTATACGTCATTACGCAGGCTTTTAAAGAAGCAATGACAGTGCTGCATCAAACGGGGACGACTAAGGCCTATGAAGATAAAATGATGCATTTTACTGATTTTAACAGGTTCATCGGTCTTGATGATTATATGAAGCTGGAGAAACTCTATAAATAAAAAATTATGAGGTGAGAGTAATGAAAATGTCCCAAATGTTTAAAACTACTTTGGCTGCCGCTATGATTATGGCATTGGCAGTAACGGCCGGCTGCGGTGGGGGCGGAGATAAAAAATCTGCCGGCAGCGAAAAGGTGACTTTGAAACTGGCTCACAATTTGCCAACGGCACATCCGCTGGCCCAGGGAATGGAGGCTTTTAATAAAAAGCTTACTGAAAAATCCAACGGCACTATTACACTGAACATCTATCCTTCCGGACAGCTGTTCAACGATAAAAGTATGAATGACGCAATTATGTCTGGTGGCATTGATATGGGGCTTAATTCCACAGCAATGTGGTCAACTGTTATTCCGGCAATGGAAGTTTTTGACGTACCGTTTCTGTTCCCAAGTTATGAAAAAGTCGATCATGCCATCGATGGAGGCTTGGGTGATAAATTAGCAGGCGAATTGAAGAAGAAGGGTGTGCGTCCTGTGATCTGGGCTGATTATGGCTTTGTGCAGTTCGCTAACAGCAAAAAGGAAATTACTAAACCTGAGGATTTTGCAGGACTGAAGCTGCGTGGTTATGGTGAGCTGCCTTCAGAAACGATTAAAGCACTTGGTGCTTCTCCTGTAACTATGGGATCAGGTGAAGTTTATATGGCCATTCAGCGCGGTGTTGTTGATGGACAAACTTCTGGAACTACAGCTATGTATGACCGTAAAATGTTTGAAGTTACCAAATATCTGACTATTACTAATCATGCTTATCCTGAGTTTATTCTGGCGATGAATGAAAAATCTTTTCAAAAACTGACTCCGGAACAGCAAAAAATAGTAACCGACGCTGCAAATGAAGTGCGTGACGAACTGCGTAAAAATGCTAAAGCAGAGGATATGGCTGCTTTAGAGAAATTAAAAGAAAAAGGTATGCAGGTTTACGTTGTTCCTGAGGCTGAGCTGCCGGCATGGCAGTCTGCTACTAAACCAGTTTGGGATATTTTTGTTAAACATACTGGGGATCTTGGTAAGGAATTGATCGAAATATGCAGTAAACAATAGATAAATTCTTAATTGACCGCTGCCATAAGCGGCAGCGGTTTTTATTTTGGAAAAGAATGAGAGGAAAAAGACTTGAAAAGCGCGCTCGAGGTCTATGAAAAATTTTTGAACGCTATTACTAAAGCAGTTGGCGTCATTGCCGGCATTCTATTGCTGCTGCCGGCGTTGATGGTCTTTTATGAAGTTGTGATGCGAGGTTTGTTCAATGCGCCGACAGAATGGTCAATAGAACTTTCTGTATATTGTGTTTTAGTAGCAGGTTTTTTAGGGATGTCCGTTACTTATGCTGCTGGCAAGCACATCCATGTCGATATTGTTTTAAGCCATTTATCAGCACGTACCCGTTGTTATATCGAACTTTTTACAACTATTGTTGGTATTTTTTTCTGTGCCGTATTTGTAATGCAGTCTTTGGATATGGCATTGCTTTCATATGAGATGGATAATACTTCACCAAGTACTCTGCGAACTCCTATGTGGATTCCTCAGATGTCGCTGCCGATCGGTATGGGGCTGTTGCTACTACAGTTTGTACGTACCCTGCTTATAGATATTCAAAAAATCAGCAGCGGTGAATTCAGTAAGGAGGCGGAATAAGATGCTTGTTATTTTTACCGTTATCTTACTGGGACTTTTGGTTTTGGGACTGCCGGTAGCCTTCTCACTGGGAACGGCGGGACTTTTCGGTATGTTTGCTTTTATGGGCGGAGGATCTTCTTTGGCCCAGATACCGATTTTGGCTTACAAATCTTTGGATGATTTCGTGTTAACGGCTGTCCCGTTATATATTTTAATGAGCCAGATTCTTTTAACAGGCAAAGTAGGCAACGATTTATTTGAGCTGGGCAATAAATGGCTGCGTCATTTGCCTGGGGGGTTAGGTGTAGCTACAGTTTTTGCCTGTGCAATTTTTGCTGCGATTACAGGCTCGTCTGTTGCCTGCGCCGTTACTATTGGTGCTATTGCCATTCCTGAGATGCTGTCCCGTGGTTATGAAAGAACGTTAGTTCTAGGAGCTGTTGCAGCAGGTGGTACCTTAGGCATTCTGATCCCGCCATCGATACCAATGATTTTGTATGGCGCTATTACTGGTGAATCGGTAGGTCAGTTGTTTATGTCCGGCGTTGTACCGGGGGTTATTTTGACACTGCTGTTTATTGCTGTGGTTGTTTACAGCTCAAGAAAGCTGCCTTTGCAGGAAGCGGCCAGCTGGGAGGAACGTTTTCAGGCGCTAAGAAGTTCTTTTTGGGGACTGCTGCTGCCGGTGCTTGTCGTTGGCGGTATTTATACGGGAGCGTTTACTCCTACTGAAGCTGCTGCTATAGGTACGGTTTACAGTTTGTTTATTACTTTTGTTATTTACCGTACGCTTGGTCTGAAGGATATGCCGGAAATTTTGCTGGATACAGTCAAAACGACTTCGATGATTTTCGCGATTATGATCGGCGCAACTTTATTTGGTTTCGTTTTAACTATTCTGCAGGTTCCGCAGGCTTTGACGAGCCTGGTTGCCGAAATGGAAACCAGCCGGTGGATAGTCTTTATCGCAATTAATATTCTGCTGTTGGTTTTGGGATGTATTTTGGAATCTATCTCCATTATTTTTATCACTTTGCCGATTTTGTATCCTATTATCATGAAATTGGGCTTCGATCCGATCTGGTTCAATGTTGTGATGTTGATCAATCTGGAGCTGGCTCTTATCACGCCGCCGGTTGGAATGAATCTGTTTGTTTTGCAGGGCATCAGCCCAGATAGTAAAATGACACAGATCATCAAAGGTGTTATTCCTTTTGGCATTATTATGGCGCTGGAAATTTTGCTGCTGTGTTTCTTCCCGGAGATAGCTACATGGCTCCCCGGTATAGTAAAATAGCGGTTTTTGTTGACATAGTAAGTTAAAAAGAATATAATTAATTAGTCATAGTGAAGGATGCTTATTGACAAGCATCCTTCATTAATTTTAGAGTAGTTTTATTTGACCGCAGGCTTTTGTTGTATATGGCATAGCTCGGTTTGGATTTACAGGCGGTATGCCGTCTGCTCAAAAGAGAGGAAGATAGGATTTATGTTAAGAAATGATTTACGCAATATTGCCATTATTGCCCACGTTGACCATGGCAAGACTACCCTCGTAGACGCAATGCTCAAACAAAGCGGTATTTTCCGTGCTAACGAGCATGTCGAAGAACGTGTAATGGATTCCAACGCTTTGGAACGTGAACGCGGTATTACTATTTTAGCTAAAAATACAGCTGTTATGCACAAAGATACTAAAATCAATATTCTTGATACCCCCGGCCATGCTGATTTCGGCGGTGAAGTTGAACGCGTGCTTACTATGGTCGATGGCGTATTATTGCTGGTTGATGCTTATGAAGGGCCTATGCCGCAGACTAAGTATGTTTTGCGCAAAGCGCTGGAACAGCATCTGAAACCAATTGTAGTTATCAATAAAATTGACCGTCCTGACCAACGTGTTGAAGAGGTTATTGATGAAGTTTTAGACCTTTTCATTGAGCTTGGTGCTGATGATGATCAACTGGAATTCCCGGTAGTATTGACTTCTGCCCGTAATGGTATTGCTAAATTAACTATGGAAGAAGAAAGCGACAATTTAGAAGCTTTGTTCAAAGTGATTTTGGAAAATATTCCCGCTCCGGATGTTGAAGTAGACGCACCTTTGCAAATGCTGGTCAATACCTTGGATTATGATGATTATGTAGGACGTATCGTTGTCGGTCGTGTGATCCGCGGTACTATCCATAACGGTGAAACTATTACTTTGATGGATGAAGAGGGCGAGCGTAAAGCGAAGATCGGCCGTCTGTATACCTATGAAGGCTTGAAACGTGCTGAGACGCAGGAAGTTGGAGCAGGCGACATCGTTGCTTTGATCGGTTTGGCAGATGCCAATATCGGCGATACTATCGCTGATGCAGAAAGTCCTGAAAAATTAAAAGGCATCAGTATTGATGAGCCTACGCTGTCGATGGTATTCTCTGTTAATAACAGTCCTTTTGCAGGTCGTGAAGGTGAATATGTTACCAGTCGTCATCTTCGTGACCGTTTGTTTAAAGAAATCAAAACTAATGTTTCGATGCGTTTAGAAGAAACCGAAAGTCCAGATGCATTTATTGTTTCCGGACGTGGTGAGCTGCATTTGTCTGTATTGATCGAAACTATGCGCCGTGAAGGTTATGAGCTGCAGGTCGGCAAACCTAAAGTAATCATGCATCATGATGAAACCGGTACTTTACAGGAGCCTATGGAAGCTTTAACAATTGACGTTCCGCAGGAATTTATGGGAGCTGTTATGGAAGGGCTGGGACTGCGTAAGGCTGAACTGACTAACATGACAGAGATGGCCGGCTACCTGCGTATGGAATTTGTGATCCCCGCCCGCGGACTTATTGGTTTCCGTAACCAGTTCCTGACAGATACTAAAGGTAACGGTGTTATGAATCATGTGTTCGCAGGTTATGCTGATTATAAAGGTGAGATCCCCGGACGTACAAGAGGCAGCCTGGTTGCTTTTGAAAACGGCGAAACTACATCCTACGGTATAGGCAACGCGCAGGAACGCGGGAATATGTTCATCATTCCTGGCGAACAGGTCTATGAAGGGCAGATCATTGGTGAAAACAGCCGTGATGATGATATGGATGTCAATCCCTGTAAAAAGAAACATGTCAGCAATATGCGTGCCAGCGGCAGCGATGATACTATTCGTCTGATTCCGCCTAAGACTTTCTCTTTAGAGCAGGCTTTGGAGCATATCAACGATGATGAACTGGTTGAAGTTACTCCGAAGAATATTCGGATGCGTAAAAAGATTCTTGATCGTGTTGAGCGTGGTCGTCAGCGTTCCCGTAACAAAGCATAATAATACAAAAATAAAAATTTTTCTAAAAAAAGAAGGATTTTGAGAATTTATGTAGAAGTAGGCAGTTAGCATATCTGACAACAAGGACGTTTGGAGGCGTAAAAGATGGATTTAAAAAATGCTGCACGTAAGCTTTGGCATAGCGATGTAGAAGAAGATCAAGTTTATAGCGGTCCGTACTTAGTTAAAGGCGGTCATATGGATATTTTGGTGCGCTCTCCGCGTCAATTCAGCGACGTACGCGAGTATGCTGATTCTTTAATGAGCGGTGCGACACTGATGGTATCTTTCGATGCTGTTGATTCTGCAATGAAAAACCGTATTTTTGACTATTTGAACGGTGTAAGTTACATTATTGGCGCAACTGTTTCTAAGGTCAGCGAAAATTTGCTGATGTACGCTCCAAATCATGTGGAAGTTGATAAGGAAGCTGTTAAAAAAAGTACTCGTTCTTGGTTAGGCAGATAGCACGCACTCATCTATAAAATATTAAAAGCTCATTCCTTTTTGGAATGAGCTTTTTTTACGTTAAGGCAGCTGCTGTTTATAATTTTCGCCAAGCTTTTTGATAAAACCGGCAAAGAGAATTGCTTCACCCTGCTCGTTATATTGCATCTGTCCGCGGCAGCGCACCCAAATCCATTTACCTTCTTTGTTTTGAGCACGATATTCAACATAGTGAATGTTGGCGCGTCCGTCTAAAATTTCCTGGTTGGATGCTAAAAAAGCGCTTTGATCATCTGGATGAACCTTGGCACCCCAGATGGCGGCAGCATTTTTGATGTATTCGCCAGGCAGAGCAAATTCTTCAACCATGGTTTTGGGATAATGGAAAACATCACTTTGGACGTCACAGACGTAGAGATAATCGTCGGTGCTGTTAACTAAAGCATCGTAGAGATATTGTGCCTGATAAGAAAAACTGTTTTTTTCAGACGGGTCAGACTGTTTTTGCAGGCCAGCGTCCTGCTGGCGTTTAAGTATATGGTAAGAACGTTTCTGCTCATACATTTTTTCGTCGACACGGTTTAAAATATCAGTAAGAGAGTAATTGCTTGTAGACTGAATTTCTAAAAGCCCATAGGTGAAAGATGGTTCATAGGGCAGAGCATTTTTTTGTGCTGAAATTTTTAGTTCAATTAGGACTTTTTGCAGTATTTCCTTAACATTTTGCAGCGAATGTTCTGTAAAAACGACAATAAATTCATCGCCGCTGAGCCGGAAAAATATATCGCCGCTGCCCAGGTATTTTTTTACAGTCTGGCATATAGTGATAATAAGCTTATCGCCTTCACTGTGTCCATAATTGTCATTGACCTGTTTGAGTGAGTTTATATCAAACATACAGGTTATAAAACCATGGCAATTCTGATGAGCTGCTTTAATCAATTTTTCCAGAAGCTCTTTGCCTGCACGTCTGGTCAGTGTATTGGTCAGTTCATCAAAACAGGCATCATGGAAAGCTTTTTTTGAATCTGTTATATCTATAGATTGCTGCAGATGTACGATTGAGCCATCAAACCAATTAATAAGGCTGTCATGGTTTTCGTAAATACGTCCGGTTTTAGAATTGACTTCTTTCCAGTGAATAGTCTTATTAGAAGACGGATCACGCAGTAATTTGGAAACAGGGCAGAAGTTACAGCGTTGGGACATGTTCTGCTGCAATACCTGCCAGCATATTTTACCTTCAGGTGCTTTTAAGGCAAAACGGTCTTTCATCGTTTGGTTCATGAAGAGAATTTTATTAGTGTGGATATCAGTTACGTAGATGAGGTTATTCATGCCATTGATAATTGAAGTATAGACTTTCTGCTGTAATGCAGTTTGTTCAAAGGCATGCTTTTTTACAAAATATGCGCATAATATATTTACAACAGCAGTTAAACTGTCAGTGCTGAATTGCTGAAAATTGATTGCTTTTTCGTTTAATTCTAAAGCTGCAAAACCATAGAGATAATCGTCAAATCGCAGCGGATAAACTGTGGTTGGTCTTATATTATCGTTGTAACCGCATTCTGTTAATATGTGACTGAAATCTTTGCAGTTGATTTCAGTCTTGAGCTTTAACTTTTTTGCGATAAGGTGAGCTTTATGGCTTAACAAAGACTGCTGTTGGGAAAGGGCTTCATTTGGATAGTGAAAAGCAGCCTGAAAATGTTTTTCGTTGCGCAGTTGAATCACAGAAATATGAGATAAATATTCTGTGAGACCAAGTGTTTTTTCTAAACTGGCAAGAAGATCATAAAAAGTATTTTTAAAAGAATATAACTTATCATATGCCTGTAAGAATTGTTGAGATTGTTTTAAATTATCAGTGCTATAGTCAGCCATATGTATCATTCCTGTCTGTTAGGGTATATTTATAATATTATAGCACTTTTAAGATATGAATGAAATATATAAACTAAAGCAAAAATAAAATAACGAAAGCTTTAATTAAGATGAGATAAAGCGTGTTTTGGAGAAAATAAAAAGCCTGCTCAAAAGAGCAGGCTTTAATCGCTGTAGAGATTAGTCCATAGCATTGACTTTTTTAGCAAGTCTTGATTTTTTGCGGTTTGCAGCATTCTTATGGATAATACCTTTACGAGAAGCTTTATCAATCAAACCGGTTGCAGTTGCAAAAGTTGCTTTTGCTTCTTCTGGAGAGCCGGTCTCGGTTACAGCAACTACTTTACGAGCTGCATTGCGGATAGCAGCCTTGATCGGAGCATTTTTTGCACGACGTTCTGCGTCGGTTTTTACACTACGAATGGAAGATTTAATGTTCGGCAACGAATTCACCTCCTACAATTAAATACGTTTACTAAAGTATTCTACCACGAAGGAGTTAATTCTGCAAGGGATTTCTGCAAATTATTCCACAAAAGACTTTATTTGATAATTTTGGTAGCGATACGCTCGGGTTTAATGTCGGCAAAAGAACGTTTTTCAAGCGGTTTGGCCGGATAACCCAAGGCCAAAGCTGAAACAGGTTTGAAGCCTTCCGGCAGTTCAAGGCTGGCTACAAATTGAGGACTTTGCGGAATACGATTTAAAAGAGCCCAAAGATAAACTGAACCAAGGCCGATATCAGTAGCAGCCAATTGCATATTTTCAAGAATACAGCCAACATCAGCTATGTAAACCATCTGGCCGTCATCTTTAGGCTTAGCTGAAATGACGATTAAAGTAGGGGCGCCGTAAAACGGATTGTATTTGGGGTTTCCGAAAGCTTGACCGCAGTATTCTGCAAAGTTTTCGAGAATTTTGGGATTTTGCACAACAGAAATATATAGTTCGTCATATGCTCCATGACCAACAGGAGAAGCCCAGCCGGCGGCTAAAACTGTTTGCAGCTGGGAATCGCTTATTTGTTCTGGTTTGTAGACTCTGGTAGAGCGGCGGGTTGCAATAGCGGTTAAGGTATCCATAATATAACTTCCTTTCTTGTAATAATTCTTTTATTATTACTTATATTGTAACAGGTTGATGCTTTGATTTGCTGTAAATTATTTGTGAAGTGACTAAAAATACCATTATATATACTTTCATAATCTTTAACATAAATATTTTTTGTTACAGCAGCTTTTATTTATAAGTGCTTTACTAATAAGAGTTAGTATTTGCTTAATTACCGGCAAAAATGATATAATATTTTGCAGTGAATTTACGGCGGATGTTCCGCTTTAGCAAGATTATATATGAAGGAGAATATGATGGACCAGAATAAGATCCGTAATTTTTCTATAATTGCCCATATCGATCACGGTAAATCTACTTTGGCAGACAGATTGATAGAATATACCGGTACTTTAACTAAACGCGAGATGGAAGCACAGATCCTCGATTCAATGGACCTTGAACGTGAACGCGGTATTACAATCAAAGCGCAGGCCGTGCGCAGCAGCTATAAGGCTAAGAATGGCGAAGAGTACATGCTTAATTTCATTGATACTCCAGGGCATGTTGATTTTACATATGAGGTATCGAGAGCTTTAGCTGCATGCGAAGGTGCTTTGCTTGTTATTGATGCTACGCAGGGGATTGAAGCTCAGACTTTGGCTAATGTCTATTTGGCTTTAGATAATGATTTGGAAATTATCCCGGTTATTAATAAAGTCGATCTTCCCAGTGCTGATCCTGACCGAGTCAAGCATGAGATAGAAGAGGTTATCGGGATCGATGCATCAGAGGCCGTTTTGACGAGTGCGAAGACAGGTTTGGGTATTGAAGATGTACTTGAAGCTATTGTTGCTAAAGTACCGGCACCTTCCGGTATAAGTGACAGCCCTTTAAAAGCTTTGGTATTTGATTCTAAATTTGATGCGTATAAGGGTGTCGTTTTATATGTGCGTGTTATTGACGGACGTATAAAACCTGGTATGAAAATTAAAATGATGGCTACCAATGCTGAATTTGAAGTAACAGAGGTTGGTGTTTTTAAACCTAATCTTGTTAATGTTGATTCATTGGAGGTTGGGCAGGTTGGATTTTTTGCTGCAGCAATCAAAAATGTTAAAGACGCACGTGTCGGGGATACAGTTACTGATGCCAATAATCCGGCAGCCGAAGCACTGCCTGGTTATCGTAAAGCTACGCCGATGGTTTTCTGTGGTCTGTATCCGGTAGAAAACTCAGATTATGATAATTTGCGGGATGCGCTTGAAAAACTACAGCTCAACGATGCCTCACTGGTTTTTGAACCGGAAACATCAGTAGCGCTTGGATTTGGTTTTCGCTGTGGCTTTTTAGGTCTGCTGCATATGGATGTTATCAAGGAACGTCTGGAGCGTGAATATAATCTAACGCTGATTACAACGGCTCCAAACGTTATTTACCAGGTATTTCGCACCAATGGTGATGTGGAATTGGTTGATAATCCGTCTAATTTCCCTGATCCAACAGTGATCGACCATGTAGAAGAACCTTACGTTAACGCTACAATTATTGTACCTAAAGACTATGTTGGTGCAGTAATGGAGCTTTCTCAGGAAAAACGCGGTGAGTATGAAAATATGACCTATTTAGATGAAACACGTGTTATGATTCACTATGCACTTCCGCTTAGTGAGATAATTTATGATTATTTTGATCGGTTGAAGTCAGTAACCAGAGGTTATGCTTCTTTGGACTATGAGCTGGCCGGTTATCGTGCTTCCAGCTTGGTAAAGGTAGATATTTTGCTGAATGGAGAACCGGTGGATGCCCTGTCAGCTATAGTACACCGTGAAAAAGCTGTTTCCAGGGGACGTCAGCTGGTAGAAAAACTGCGCAGTCTTATTCCGCGTCAGATGTTTGAGATACCTGTACAGGCTGCCATAGGTAATAAAGTTATTGCCCGCGAAAATGTAAGAGCGATGCGCAAAGACGTATTGGCTAAGTGTTATGGCGGTGATATCAGCCGCAAGCGCAAATTGTTGGAAAAACAAAAAGAAGGTAAGAAACGCATGAAGCAGGTCGGCAGTGTAGAGCTGCCGCAAGAAGCTTTTATGGCGATTTTGAAGATGGATTAAAATGCAAAAATGGGAACAAATCCAGGGGGTATATATACATACCCCTTTTTGCTTGCAAAAATGTTTATATTGTGACTTTGCTTCATATGCAGGTGCTGACACAGAAACTATGGAAAAGTATGTTGATGCTGTCTGCAGTGAAATAATGATGCGCAGCAATGAAGTGACTATTGCAGATCAGGCCACGCTGTATTTTGGCGGCGGGACTCCCTCGTTGCTTTCGGAAAAGCTTTTGGCGAAACTGGTAGAAGCTTTGCAAAAAAATGGATGCTGGCTGCAGCCGGCAGAGGCAACGATTGAAGTTAATCCCGGTACTGCCGATTTGGATAAGCTGCGTTTTTTTAAAGATTTGGGATTTGATCGTATAAGCTTTGGTGTTCAAAGTCTTAACGATGCCGAACTTTGGGCTGTTGGCAGGATACATACGGCCAACGAGGCTTTAGACGCTATTACAATGGCAGAGAAGGCTGGTTTTACACGAGTCAGTGCTGACCTTATTTATGGCTTGCCGGAGCAGTCCCTTCAAACGCTGAAGACCAGTCTGCAGAATTTAACAGCGGCAGGGTTGCAGCATTTGTCGGTATATGGTTTGACGATTGAAAAAAATACGCCTTTGGCAGGTATGCTGGACAAAGGAAAAGTTGAGTTGCCGGACGAAGATTGTCAGCTGGCAATGTATGAATTGGTACAGGAGTATCTGGAAGCACAGGGACTGCATAGATATGAGATTTCAAATTATGCAGTGTCAGGTCAGGAGTCAAGGCATAACCTTGTTTACTGGCATTATCTGCCGTATTTGTCTTTTGGCAGTTCCGCCTGCAGCTTTAATGGCAGTCAACGTTTTACAGCAACAGATTCTGTAACTGATTATATTGAAAGTATTCAAAGTGGCAAAAGTTGTGGAGGCTTTGAAGATCTGACAAAAGAAATGCAGCTGTCAGAATATTTATTTATGGGTTTACGGACGACGGTAGGGATAGATTTAATAGAAACTGAACAACGTTTTGGCTGTGATGTAATGTTAGAATTTGGGGTTGAATTAGAAAAATTTATTAGAGGAAATTTAGTATTCTATGATATTGAGCATAGGCGGATGAGGCTGACGGAGCAAGGGATGCGCTTTAGCAATGAAATTTTTGAAATCTTTGTGAAGTAAGAAAAATTGGTTGACAACTGTTAAGGTCAGTGCTATTCTAATACCAAGATGTTAGCACTCTAATGAGATGAGTGCTAACAATCGAGTTGGAGGTGGGATCGTGTTAAACGAAAGAAAGAAAAAGATCCTGCAAATTATCATAGAAGACTACATTTCATCGGCTGAGCCGGTTGGTTCACGTACTATTGCCCGCAAGTATGACTTAGGGCTCAGCCCGGCAACGATCCGTAATGAGATGTCAGACCTTGAGCTTCTGGGTTATTTGGAACAGCCGCATACTTCAGCGGGACGTATTCCATCTGCTCAGGCTTATCGTTTTTATGTAGATGCCCTGATTGAACCGGGGACATTGACAGATAATGATATGGCATTAATAGATGGCTGGTATAATGAACGTCGTCGTAACATTGATGATATTTTCCAGTCGACAGCCAAGATCTTGTCACGTATGACACAGAATGTTTCCATGGTTTTGACTAACCAGCAGACGATTGCAAATTTCTGTTATTTAAAATTTTTGCCGCTTGACAGTCAGCATGCTATTTTATGTATCGTTGCCGATGATGGCAGTATAGATACGAATGTTGTTGATATTCCTTTAGGTATGTCTTCTGAAGAGATGGATTATCTGGCTGGTAAAATGAGCAAATTGCTGGAAGATCGCAATCTTAGCGATATTTCTGTGGAGATTTTGCAGAATGTCCATACAGATGTGGTCGAGGATAAACTCATTTTTTCATCATTACTGCAGGCTGTACGTAAAATGACGGGGCGCAGGCAGGAACAGAAGGTATTTTTAGGCGGAACAAAGCAACTGCTTAATCAACCGGAATTCCGTGATGTGGAAAGAGTCAGAAACCTGCTTGGTATATTAGAAGAAGAAAAGGTCCTGAAGGATCTTTTGCAGGGTGGTGAAGATTCAGGCCTTAAGGTAACGATAGGTTCTGAAAATAAATTTACCGGTATTCAGGATTGCAGTATGGTTCAGGCTACTTATCGTCTGAATGGTCAGATCGTAGGTACGATGGCAGTATTAGGTCCAACCCGTATGGAATACGGTAAGGTCATTTCTGTAATGGATTACCTGCATAAATATCTGAAAACAATTTTAGATAAGTAAAAAGACTATAAGGAGGAAGTGTTTTGCAAACAGAAGATTTGAAGGAAAGCTCAAAGCAAACAACTGCCGAAGAAACACCTCAGCAGGAAGCTCAAACGAATACAGCCGATGCTGCTAATGGAGTCGATGAGACTGCCGGGAAAAAGAGTGAGGGAGCTGCTGAAGAAAAAACTCCTGAACAGGATGAAAAGGATGTTAAGATCGAAGAACTGCAGAACCGTATTTTAAGGCTGCAGGCAGATTTTGATAATTTCCGCCGACGCAATACGTCCGAACGTGAACAGCTGGCAACTTTTGTTACCGCTGATGTTGTCGGAAAATTTTTAAAGGTGTTGGACAATTTTGAACGTGCTGAAGACGCCGCCAGAAAATCTGATGATGCCGCCGGAATTTATTCAGGTATTGAAATGATTAGGCGTCAGTTCGAGCAGACTTTTAAAGATTTGGGCGTAGAAGAAATAAAAGCACAGGGCGAAAAATTTGATCCTGAGATGCATGAGGCTGTGATGAGGGGGCAAAATCCCGATATGGATGATGACACTGTAGAGATGGTTCTGGAAAAGGGCTATAAATTACGTGATAAAGTTATCCGGCACAGCAAAGTTAAAGTTATCAGCAACGAATAGTTGCCATATAAATTAAAATTAACATATAAACCCGAGGAGGAATAAATCATGTCTAAAGTAATTGGTATTGACTTAGGTACTACTAACTCTGTAGTAGCAGTGATGGAAGGCGGCGAACCTACCGTTATCACTAATCAGGAAGGTAGCCGTTTAACTCCGTCCGTAGTTGGTTTTTCCAAAAACGGCGAACGTTTAGTTGGTCAGCTGGCAAAACGTCAGGCAGTATCCAACACTGACAGAACTATTAGTTCTATTAAACGTCATATGGGTACTGACTATAAAGTAGAAATCGACGATAAAAAATATTCTCCGGAAGAAATTTCCGCGATGATTCTGCAAAAGTTGAAAGAAGATGCTGAAAAATATTTAGGTGAAAAAGTAACTCAGGCAGTTATTACTGTTCCTGCTTACTTCTCTGACAGTCAACGTCAGGCAACTAAAGATGCCGGCCGTATCGCAGGCTTGGAAGTTCTCCGTATCATCAACGAGCCTACTGCTGCATCTTTGGCGTATGGTATTGATAAAAGCGACGACCATACCGTTATGGTTTATGACCTTGGCGGCGGTACTTTCGACGTATCTATCCTTGATGTAGGTGACGGTGTTTTTGAAGTAAAAGCTACTAACGGTGATACTCATTTAGGCGGCGATGATTTTGACCAGAAAATCGTTGACTGGATGGTTGCTGAATTTAAGAAAAATGAAGGCATTGATCTGAGTAATGACCGTATGGCTATGCAGCGTTTGCGTGAAGCCGCTGAAAAAGCAAAAATCGAATTATCCGGTGTTTTGACTACTAATATCAACCTGCCGTTTATTACTGCCGGTGCTGAAGGTCCGAAGCATTTGGATATGGATCTGACTCGTGCAAAATTTGACGAATTGACTGCTGATCTCGTTGAACGCACAATGGAGCCGACCCGCAAGGCTATGGCTGACGCCGGCTTGTCTGCTTCTGATATCAATAAAGTTATCTTGGTAGGCGGTTCTTCCCGTATTCCTGCTGTACAGGAAGCTTTGAAAAAATTTATCGGTAAAGAGCCTTACCGTGGTGTAAACCCTGACGAATGTGTTGCCGTTGGTGCTGCCATTCAGGCTGGCGTTTTGGCAGGTGAAGTAAAAGACGTGCTTTTACTTGACGTAACTCCGTTGTCTTTGGGTATAGAAACTTTGGGTGGTGTGTTCACAAAGATCATTGAACGTAATACTACCATCCCGACTTCCCGTAAGCAGGTATTCTCTACTGCTGCTGATAATCAGCCTTCAGTTGATATCCATGTACTGCAGGGTGAACGTGAAATGGCTGCCGATAATAAAACTCTGGGACGTTTTGAGCTTTCCGGCATCCCGGCTGCTCCTCGTGGAGTACCGAAGATCGAAGTTGCTTTCGATATCGATGCTAATGGTATCGTAAATGTAAGCGCTAAGGATCTTGGTACCGGTAAAGAACAAAAAATCACTATTACGTCTTCAGGTACTTTGGAAAAAGACGAAATCGACCGTCTGGTAAAAGAAGCAGAGGCTAATGCTGAAGCTGATAAAAAACGTAAAGAAGGCGTTGAAGTACGTAATAATGCTGACTCCCTGTGCTATCAAGCCGAAAAGACCATTAAAGATATGGAAGGCAAAGGCTCTGAAGAATTGATTGGAAAAGTACAGGCAGCGCTTGATACTTTAAAAGAGACTCTGAAAGGCGAAGATATGGAAAAAATCAAAGCAGATACTGAAGCTTTGACCAAACCTCTTTATGAACTTTCCGCAGAGCTGTACAAACAAACTGAAGCTGCTAAAGGTGCTGAAGGTACTGAAACAGCCGAGGGCGCAAAAAAAGCTGATGACGATGTTGTTGACGCCGAAGTGGTTGACGAAGACAAAAAATAATCGGCTTAGGATGGTGTAAACTTTGAGTAAAAAAGATTATTATGACGTGCTAGGCGTGTCTAAAACCGCTACAGCAGATGAAATTAAAAAAGCATACCGCAAACTGGCACGTCAGTATCATCCTGATGTGAATAAAGATAATCCGGAAGCGGCTGAGAAATTTAAAGAAGCATCCGAGGCTTACAGTGTACTCAGCGATGAGCAGAAACGTGCCCAATATGACCAGTTTGGACATGCTGCTTTTGAAAACGGCGGTGCCGGCGGTGCTGGTGGATTTGGGGGCTTTGAAGGTTTCGGCGGTTTTGGCGGCGGAGGCATGGAAGATATTTTTGATATGTTCTTCGGCGGGCAGGGCCGCGGCTCGCGTGGTTCTAATGCCGGTCCTCAGCGCGGTGCTGATTTACGCTTTGACCTGGAAATCACTTTTGAAGAAGCTGCGTTTGGTTTAGAACGTGAGATCAGTTTGTATCGTGACGAACAATGTCCGCATTGTCATGGGAATGGTGCGGAACCTGGTTCTAAAGTTGAAACTTGCCCTGAATGTCACGGAAGTGGCGAGATCCGTTTTACTCAAAACACTATGTTCGGACAGATGACCAATGTACGGCCATGTCCTAAATGTCATGGTGAAGGCAAAATCATCAGCGAACCATGTAAGGAATGTCGCGGACAGGGCACTGTTAAAAAGAATAAAAAACTTAAAGTCAAGATCCCTGCAGGTGTTGACAACGGTTCCCGCCTGCGGGTAGCCGGAGAAGGCGAAGCAGGGGTTAAAGGCGGACCAAGCGGTGATTTGTATGTATATTTGTATGTTAAACCGCATAAGTTTTTTGAGCGCGATGGTACTACTGTTTACTGCGAAGTGCCGATCAATATTGTACAGGCAACTTTGGGTGATGAGATTAAGGTTCCTACGCTGGATGGACAGGTTGTGATGAAGGTTCCGGAAGGAACTCAGCCTGGAAAGGTACTGCGTTTGAAGGGCAAAGGCATTCCCAGTTTGCGTAACAGTACACGCGGCGACCAGTTAGTCAGGATCAAAGTTGTTGTGCCGCAGAAGCTGAATGAAAAACAGAAAGATGCTTTGCGTAAATTTGCCGAGATCAGTAAAGATAACATTAATCCTGAAGAAAAAGGCTTTTTGAATAAGATTAAAGACTTATTTAAATAATGACTTGTATAAACTGCGGTTTGAACACCGCAGTTTATTTTTTTATGCCAAAAAATATGATATAATGTGAGCACTTGACATTGAAATATCTTCTCAAACTGGTAGAAAAACACTTTCATATGGTAAAATATTTTAGAATAAGCTTTGTGTTTAATATATATGATAGTTATTTAAGGAGTGAGCGCTTTGTCACAATGGATAGAGGTAAGTATACAAACTACACATGAGGCAGCTGATCTGGTTGCCGAAATTATGCGTGCTGCAGGTGCAAACAATGGTGTTGTTATTGAGGACCCGGTTTTGATAAACACTTTGCGTAATTCAGGTACTTGGGAATTATGCGATATTCCTGAGCAGGAAAACACAGAAGTGGTTACGATAACTGCTTATTATCCGGAGGATGAAGAGCTGCAGCCACGTCTTACACAGATTGATGAGGACTTAACAAATTTGGAAACGCGTATTGGTAAATGTCGCTTTGGTAATACGCGTTTTCGTACTGTTTCCGAGCAGGATTGGGCTAACGAATGGAAACAGTATTTCCATGTTACGCATATTGGCAGAACATTGGTGATTAAGCCTACCTGGGAAAAATATACATCTAAAGCTGGTGAACATATTATTGAAATCGATCCAGGTATGGCGTTTGGTACAGGAACACATCATACGACCTGTATGTGTATGGAACGTTTGGAAAAAGTTCTGCGTACTGATATGGAAGTATTTGATGTTGGTACTGGCTCTGGAATTCTGGCTATTGCTGCTGCTAAACTTGGTGCTAAAACAGTTAAAGCGGTGGATATTGATGCTACTGCGGTACGAGTAGCTATTGAAAATATTGCCGGCAATGAACTGACAGAAAAAATCAGTGTGCAACAGGGTGATTTGCTGCATGGTACAGAAGGTAAGGCTGATATTATCATTGCTAATATTATTGCCGATATTATTATTATGCTTCTGCAGGATATTCCCGGTAAGTTAAAATCCGGAGGAATATTCCTTGCCAGCGGTATTATTGAAGAACGGCAGAATGATGTATCAGCAGCTGCCTCCAAAGTCGGTTTGTGTGTCGAAGCTGTTGATGCCAAAGGCGGCTGGGTTGTTATGCAGATGCGTAAGGAGGACTGACGGTGCATAGATTTTTTATACCGCAGCCATACAGTGATACGATGACAATAATGGGTGTTGATGCCAGGCATATTTATACTGTACTGCGGATGCAATGCGGGTCCAGAGTACAGATTGTAAGTGATGATGGTGTCACGGCTCTTGCTGAAATTGCTGATGCTAATGAAAGTGTTGTGACAGTCAAATGTCTGGAGGTACTGGCGGAAAGTCATGAGCCTTCAGTGCGAATCGTACTGGCACAAGGGTTGGCTAAAGGTGAAAAAATGGATTTTATTATCCAGAAGGCTGTAGAACTGGGAGTCAGTGAGATTATACCAGTAGCTATGGAGCATTCGGTCGTACGCCTGGAAGGTGATAAAGCTGTTAAGAAAGCTGAGCGCTGGCAGAAAATTGCTGAAGCGGCTGCGAAACAGAGTAAGCGTGATATTATACCAATGGTGCAGCCAGTACAGACGATGGAACAGATGCTTGCTGATAATCCCTGTGACTGTAAACTGATAGCTTATGAATGTGAGGATAAGCTTGGTTTGAAGGCTGCGCTGCAAAAGGAGCAGGCTTTGAAGGATCTGCTGCTGATCATAGGCCCGGAGGGCGGTATTTCCGAGACGGAATTACAGCAGGCCCGGACAGCTGGGGCATTGGTAGTAAGTTTAGGCAAGCGCATATTACGTGCAGAAACAGCTGCATTAGTAGCTGCGGCCGCAATATTTTATGAAACTGGTGATTTAGGAGGCTGATTGATGAAAAGAATAGCATTTTACACTTTAGGCTGTAAAGTCAATCAGGCCGATACTGCCAGCATGGAAGCGATATTTCGTAGTCATGGTTATACTGTAGTTGGTTTTAATTGCGAAGCTGATATTTATGTGATCAATACTTGTGTTGTTACCAATACGGGGCAGCGTAAATCTCGGCAGATGATCAATCGTGCTGTGCGCAGAAACCCAACTGCTTTCGTGGTTGTGACTGGCTGTTATCCACAGACGGCGGCAGAAGAAGTGAAGACAATTCCTGGTGTTGATCTTATTATCGGGAATCAGGATAGAGCAGATATCGTACGGTTGGTAGAAGAAGCTGCTGCTTTTCAGTCTGTTGATACAATAGACAGCGTGCGTAAGCTGAGTGCCAACACTGAGTTTGAAGAACTGAGTGCAGGTGATGTTAGTGATAAGACCAGAGCTTTTTTAAAAATACAGGAAGGCTGCAATCAATTCTGTACTTATTGTATTATTCCTTTTGCCCGCGGACCGTTGCGTTCGCGTAGTCTAACAAGCATCAGGGAAGAAGTTAAAAAGCTTGTAGCTTCTGGTTATAAAGAAATAGTGCTTATCGGTATTCACCTTGGCTGCTATGGTAAAGAACATGATGGAAAACTGACTTTATTTGATGCTGTTGAGGCAGCTTTAAGTGTAGAGGGTCTGCAGAGACTGCGGTTGGGGTCATTGGAATCAGTGGAGGTCGAAGCGAGGCTGCTTAATCTTATGGAAAAAGATAAACGGTTGTGCCGACAGCTGCATTTACCTTTGCAGGCAGGCTGTGATACAACTTTAGCCAGAATGCACAGGCCGTATGACACCCGACGTTTTACCGAACTTTTGGCCGATATCCGTAAACGTATTCCTGATATTGCCATTACTACTGATATTATTGCCGGATTCCCGGGTGAGACGGAAGAGGAGTTTGCATCTACACTGGTTTTTGCAGAAAACTGCGGGTTCAGTAAAATGCATATTTTCCCTTATTCCAAACGGAAGGGAACTCCGGCCGAAAAAATGCCCAATCAAATTCCTGAAACTGTTAAGCAAAGACGTTGTGCACAACTTGCTGAGCTTGATCATAAGCAGCAGCAGAAATTTTTAGAACGTTTTGTTGGCAGTGCTGTGGAGGTATTGTTTGAACAGACTGTTGAGGATGGCTATATAGAAGGTTTGACCAGTAATTATTTACGGGTCTATGTTCGGTCGGAAGCTGAACTATGTGGCAAGATAAGAAAAGTGAGATTATTGAAGGCTGAGACGAGTTTTTTAATCGGAGAATTGCTGAAGGAATAAAAGAAAAGCTGCCGTTTAACGGCAGCTTTTCTTTTATTCAATGGTAATTAATTCATATTGATCATTACCCATGGAAAGTTCTTTCATGTAACTGAGCTGCCGCAGACCGCAACGTGATTCGATCCGTTCCTGGAGATCATGCTTAGCAGCATCTGGTAAAGCAAAAACAAGGTCGATAGAAGCCTGATCGACGGCAAGAATATCTGTAGAAGCAAGGATGCCGATATCAGGAGTTGTTGGCGGTGCCGCAGCAAGCCCGGCACAGTCGCAGTCAACAGACATATTGCGCAATACATTGATATAAATGATTTGTTTACCAAAAAAATCTGTTGTAGCCTTTGCTGATTCAGCCATATTTTCCATAAAACGCTCTTGGCTATATTCCCAGGGGTTGGATGGGTCAGAGGTATGCAGCATGGCTTTGCCGATCCTGCCATCTGCGTTGCCAATTGCTATATTTTTCATTGAACCGCCAAATCCTCCCATAGTGTGTCCTTTAAAATGCGTCAAAACGATCATGGAATCATAATTAAGCATATTTTTAGAGATCGACATTTCCTGAAAATGTTTGCCTCCTTTTACTGGCAGCATTACTGCTCCTTCCTCGTCCATAATGTCTACAGTACAAAAATCCCAGCCGTTAACTTTTAATGTTTCGCGGTGGCCGGCGGTGGTATAGCGGTCACCTTTATAGAAAGTGTTGGTTTCGACTAAATTACTGTCAGGTACATGCTGCTGCAAAGCCATCACTATTTCCCGTGGGAGTATATTGGGACCGTTCTTTTCTCCTGTATGGATTTTGATAGCTACTTTACCATGTATATCCTGGTTGATTTTATCATATAGTTTGATCAGACTTACAGGGCTGATATCCTTGCTGAAATAAACAAGAGCTTTATTATTTACTGCTGTTTTTTCATTACTTTTAACAGTTGGTTCAACAGGAGAAGAAACTGTATTGGCAGTCATTCCACAAGCGCTGAATAATAAAGTTGCGGCAGCGGTATAAAGTAATGTTGATAAAAATTTTTTCACTGTAAACTCTCCTTTCTTAGATAAATGATTAAAAATACTTTAAGTTCAGTATAATGGCTGGAGTTGACTATAAGTCAAGCGTTTTATTAAAGATTTTTTTACTTTGTTAGTTACAGTTTGAAAATAAATTGTGAACAGAGTAAATAGAAAAAGGACTTTTAAATTTTCTGACGAATATTATAAAAATTAGGATCACTAAGGGGGGAAAGAAATGAACGACTGTATCTTTTGCCGAATCATTGCCGGTGAGATCCCGTCTGAAAGAGTTTATGAAGATGACAAAATGATCGTAATCCGTGATGTGGCTCCTGCTGCTCCGGTACACGTTTTAATGATACCGAAAGCTCATACTGAAAATATTATTACTGCAGAACCGGAGCTGCTCCTGTATATGTTTGGGAAAGTTAAGGAACTGGCTGAGAAACTTGGTGTTAATGAAAAAGGGTTTCGCATCGTTGCCAATACCGGTGATGATGGAGGGCAGACCGTTAAGCATTTGCATATCCATCTTTTAGGCGGTAAAGCATTGGGGTGGCCACCCTGCTGATACCTTGACAAAAGGCCTATCATAAGATATAATTTACTGGTAATATTGTGCGGTAATTGCGGTCTGACGATAGTCAGCAATAGTGCAAAAAACGCATGAAATGCATATATACACTTCCCTAAGTGTGTGGAGGGAGGGAGATCAGATGGCAGAAATTAAAGTTGGCAAAAACGAAACATTGGACAGTGCGCTGCGCAGATTTAAAAGAGCAACCCAAAAGGCCGGAATTCTTTCTGAAGTTAGAAAGCGCGAACATTATGAAAAACCGAGCGTTCAACGTAAGAAAAAATCCGAAGCAGCCAGAAAACGTAAAACCAGATAATGGGGGCGTGCTGTATGTCTATTAAAGACCAATTGACAGAAGATATGAAACAGGCCATGAAGGACCGTGAAGCAGGTAAGCTGCGTTTATCGGTTATTCGTATGGTGCGTGCTAATATTAAAAATGTCGAAATCAATGAGAAGAAGGAACTGAATGATGATGAGGTTCTGGCTATCTTGCTGAAAGAGGTCAAGATGCGGCAGGATTCTTTGGTAGAATTCGAAAAAGCCGAACGCAGTGAATTAGCCGAGCAGGCTAAAGCAGAAATTGAGATTCTCAAAAAATATCTGCCTGAACCGCTTAGCGATGAAGAATTGCGTGTTATGGTTGCTGAAGCTATCTCCGAGACTGGTGCCGAAGGACCGAAAGCGATTGGTAAAGTAATGCCTGCTGTTATGGCGAAGGCTAAGGGCCGAGCCGACGGTAAACGTATCAATCAAATGGTACGCGAACTGCTTCAATAATGAATAATTAACTTAACAGGACCGAATATTCGGTCCTGTTATTTTTTATAGCCCTTATAACAGTTTGATAACTGTTATAAGGGCTATTTTTGTTCAAAAATGCAAAAAAATCAGATTATTTTTGTAGGTTTCTACATATTAGGCTCGTCTTTAGCTTTGTATACTGAAATCAAAGAACTAAATATGGAGGTGATTATCATAGCAAAGATTGTAGAAGCTGTGGAAGCTGTTAAGCTTGTCAGGTCAGGTGATGTTGTTATGATCGGAGGTTTTGGAAATGTCGGTAATCCAAAGAGGCTGATTGATTTACTGGCAGATACAGACATACATGATTTGACTGTTATTGCCAATGATCTTGGTACTCCTAATGTAGGCTTGGGAAGGTGGGTAAGGAATAGGATGCTGAAAAAAGCTATAGGTACCTATTTTACCTATAATACTGAAGCTGCAGAATTATATTTTGATGGAAAGTTAAATTTAGAGATGATGCCACAGGGCACATTTGCAGAAAGTATCCGTGCAGGAGGCTGCGGAATTGGCGGGTTTTATACAAAGGTTGGAGCTGGCACAGAGCTGACTGCGCATTGTGAAACAAAAGTTATTGACGGCGAAGCCTATGTTTTGGCGTATCCTTTGAAAGCAGACGTAGCCTTGTTACATGCCAGAAAAGCGGATGCTATGGGGAATTTAGTTTATGAAAAAACAGCAAGAAATTTTAATCCGCTTATGGCAACAGCAGCCGCTTTGACGATTGTGGAGGTTGATGAGATTGTAGAAACCGGTATGCTTTCGCCGGAAGAGATTGTAACACCTTATATTTATGTGGATGTTTTGGTACCGCAGGATCGGGGTGCAGTTAAATGAGAAACATGTCAGAAGCGGAAACAAAAGTAAGAATTGCTAAAAGAGTTGCGGAAATGCTGCCTGACGGTGGTTTTGTCAATTTAGGTGTAGGTATTCCCACAATGGCGGTTGATTATTTACCAGCAAATAAACATATTTATATTCAGACGGAAAATGGAATGCTGGGTGTTGGGCCTAAACAACTTAGCGGGGAGGCAATAATTCCTAATCTTATTAATGCCAGTCGTACACCGGTTACTGAAACGCCCGGATGCTGTTATTTTGATAGTGCTACATCTTTTGCAATGATCAGAAGTGGGCGTATGGATGCTACAGTTATCGGAGCCATACAGATAAATGAAGCGGGAGACCTGGCAAATTGGGCTTTGCCGGGCAAAGGTGTTTTAGGACCAGGGGGAGCAATGGATCTGGTCGTTGGAGTAAAAGAGGTGATCGTTGCGACATCTCATACGGCAAAAAATGGCAGGCATAAACTGGTAAAGGATTGTACTGTGCCGCTGACTGGGCGGAAAGTAGTTAATACTTTAGTCACAGAATATGCTGTATTTAAGTTTAAGGACGGAATGATGTTTTTACTGGAACATACTTCTGATGTTACATTGGAAGAAATTGCAGCAATGACATCTGCTCATTATGAGCTGGCTGAAAAAATTAGTATAAGGGAGGTATAGATATGCTGCAGCCGGTAGTCATAGATGGAATCAGGACGCCTATAGGAAAACTGAACGGAGCAATGAAGGACATACAGCCGGAGGAAATTGCTGCCTTTTTGTTGCAGAAAATATGTGAACGTAGTCATTTAGATATCAGACTTCTGGATGCAGTAATTTTAGGGCAGGCAAAGCAGAGCAGCGACCAGCCTAATATTGCAAGATTAGCTGCATTGATAACAAAATTTCCGCTTGAAGTACAGGCTTATACAGTACACAGACAATGTGGTTCTGGTATGCAGGCTGTCCAGAATGCGGCACAGGAGATTATGTGCGGCTATGCTGACTTCGTTTTAGCTGGTGGTGTCGAAAGTATGAGTAATGCCCAATATTATCTCAGAGAGGCACGGAGGGGTTATGCAGTAGGTAACGGGATTTTGCTGGATCCTAATACCGAAAGTCAGCCGCGGTCACAGCCTGCTGACCAGTATGGAGTCCTGACAATGGGTATGACTGCAGAGAATATTGCTGAAAAATATGTTATCAGCAGAACGGCACAAGATTATTTTGCCTGCGAAAGTCAGGAAAAAGCTCAGGCTGCAATAAAAAGTGGACGCTTTGATGATGAGATTGAACCTTTGCCAGTAAAAAAGAAAAAAGAGATTTTGATGTTTGCTGCTGATGAGCATCCACGTTTGTCAACGATAGAAAAACTTGCAGAATTGAAGCCTGCTTTTAAAAAGGACGGCAGCGTAACGGCAGGCAATGCATCAGGACGAAATGACGGTGGAGCCATGTTGCTGATTGCTGAAGAAAGTGCGGCTGCAAAGGCAGGGTTAAAGCCTATGGCTAAAATAATCAGCCAGGCTTCAATAGGTGTTTCGCCGGCATATATGGGAATGGGGCCTGTGCCTGCAACAAGGTTGGCGCTGAAAAGGGCAGGGCTAAGGATCGAAGATATTGGACTGATAGAAATCAATGAAGCATTTGCAGCACAATCATTAGCGGTCATACAGGAGCTGGAAATTGATCTGACCAGGGTCAATGTAAATGGCGGTGCAATTGCTCTGGGGCATCCGATTGGTTGCTCTGGAGCAAGGATTTTAGTAACTTTATTGCATGAAATGCAGAAAAGACAGGTCAGATATGGCTTGGCTACTTTATGTATTGCTGGAGGGCTAGGATCAGCTACGGTTTTAGAGCTGGTGTAAATGAAAAAGAAAATGGGAAAAGGAGGCGGATTTTTATGAAGACTGTAACAAAGTTCTGTCTGAAGATGGTGCAGAATTATCTTCCGGATGCTTTTATTTTGGCTATTCTCTTAACATTTGTTGTATTTTGCGGCGGAATGTTTTTAATGAACAAGAGTGCTCTGCAAATGATAGAATATTGGGGCAGAGGGTACTCATCGATGTTTGTTTTTGGGATGCAGATGGTTTTAGTTTTATTGACAGGTTATGTACTGGCATTGACACCTTTGGCTAAAAAGATTTTGAACAAGGTAACAGGTATTCCTAAAACTCCGCAGCAGGCTCTTGGGTTGACTGCATTAGTATCTATTGCGTCTTGCTATATAAACTGGGGATTTGGGCTTGTTATAGGTGCAGTTCTTGCGAAAGAGGTAGGCAAAAAGGTTAAAGGCCTGCATTTTCCGCTGTTGGTAGCTGCGGCTTATGGCGGTGAGATTATTCGCGGGCCGTCTTCTTCGATTCCGCTTGTTTCAGCAACACCAGGCAATTTTATGGAGAAGCTCGGACTGCCACTGACACCGGTTGGTGATACGCTGTATTCTTCCTGGAATCTGGTAATGACGGCTATCATCGTAATTATGCTGTTTATCGTGTATTTTAATATGAAACCTCCTGCTAATGAAATAGTGGAATACAGTGAAAAAGAACAAGAAAAACCAGAGATAAGAATTGCTAAAAAAGATATGACATTTGCCGAAAGATTGGAAAATGCTTATTGGCTCAACGCTTTGTTTGGTTTGTTCCCATTGATTTATCTGGGAGCTAATTTTTCTAAGATTGGTTTTGACCTGAATTTGAATTTGGTCATTTTGATTTTTTTAACATTGGGTTTATATCTGCACAGCAGTCCTAACGGCTTTTTAAAGGCTGTGGCACAGGGAATCGGTGCCAGCCGCGGTATTATTTTGCAATTTCCGCTTTATGCTGGTATGTCGGGGATGATGACTGCTTCTGGTCTGGTTGATATGATTTCCATGTGGTTTGTGGAAATTTCTACAGCACATACCTTCCCTCTTTATACATTTTTATCGGCAGGGCTGGTAAATATTTTCATTCCTTCCGGAGGTGGGCAATGGGCTATCCAGGGACCAATCATGATGAAGGCTGCTGAGGCATTGGGGGCGAACATTCCGCAGACAATTATGGCTTTTGCTTGGGGAGATGGCTGGACTAATCAGATTCAACCGTTTTGGGCATTGCCGCTTTTAGGAGTTGCGGGATTATCGGCGCGTGATATTATGGGATATTGCGTTATTTGGACAATTGTTTCCGGCGTTATCATCAGTGGAACTTTTGTAATACTTAGTTTTATGTGAATGATTAATGGAAGATTTGATAATCTTGAGGCTGCTTTTATAGTTGCCTCAAGATTTTTTTACCGGAATGAAAAATAAGGCGCTGGTTTAAAATCAAGAAGGTTTTAAGATGGGTAAAGTTTAGCTTTTTAGTATAACAGTTTTTGAAATCTTTGGATTTGCTAAAAAAATAACTAAATAGTAAAATCGTAATCAGGATATTCTGGAAAAAAAGAAATATATGGCATTAGAAAAGAAGGTGAGATAATGTCCAAGAAAATGGTAACCTTAAATGAATTATTGGAAATCAAAGATTTTGCCGAACGTGTGACATTGGTTAATAAGCATGGGAACTTAAACAATCAGATAACACATGTAACAATTATGGAAGGGCCTGATTTGCACGAATGGGTAACAGGAGGTGAGTTTGTTTTAACTACCTGGTATGCCTTCAGTAAAAGTCCTGACCTGCAGGAAGATGGTTTTAAAAAGCTTGCTCCGCGAATATCAGCGATAGGTATCAAAACAGGTCGTTTTATCAATAAGATCCCGCTGAAAATACTGCAGTTGGCAGATCAGTACCGGCTGCCGATATTTGAAGTGAAAACTGCAGTCAAGTTTAGAGAACTGGTGCAGACAATCACTTCTGAAATCCAGAATTATCAAACCAATATGTTGATTGAAGTAGAAAAAAACTATCAAAAACTTATTCATACTTCACTGAATTCAGATGATCTGGCTTCGCTGGTGAATGTTTTGGGAAATCAGCTTCACAAGAATTGTTTTTGCCTGAATCATGAAGGGAAGATACTTGCTTCCTGGAGCAGACGAGGTACTCGTAAACAGGATTTTCTTGATTGGACAGAAAAAATTAAAACTGGTTTTAATGAAAGAATATATACTGATGCGGGCTTTTTTATCAATGAGCTGCATATTTTCGAATGCTATGCCCGTAGTCAGCTTATAGGGAGGTTTATTATTGTTGCTGAGGGGCAGTTAACGGAAAAAGAACGGTTGATTGGGCAACAGGGAGCTTCTTTTTTAGCCATCAAGCTGTGGGACCATTATGAAACGCTGCAGAAAACAGTGGAACGTTTTTGGAAAGAAATAAAAAATGGTGAAATCAAAAGTGGAGAAGTTATTGCTGAAAAGCTTGCTAATCTGGGATTTGTGCAGCAAAAAGCATATAATTTGATTTTATTTTCTAAAGGAAGCCATAATATAAGCAATTATTTGATTGATAGATTTTTAATTGAAGAGGAAAAATTTTATATCTTGTTATGCAGCAGTAAAGAAGCTCTTACGAGCATTAATATATTCAAAAAATATAATAAGGAACAGAATAAAATAGCTGCAGCTGTAATATCTCCTGAATTTACAGAACTGGAGCGAATTAAAGAGCATTATGAGATGTCGGTAAACGTTATCAGACTTTTATATAAATTGCATATTTCAGGAGTACGTAAGGCTGAAGAATGGCTGCCGTTCAGTTTGCTGATGCACTGCCGCAATACTTCGGAGTATAATTTTATTAAGACGACGGTGCTTGATAAACTGCAGGAATATGACAGACGCTATCAATCGAGCCTTTTGGATACACTTTCAGCGGCTTTGCGGGAAAACAGTTTAGAGGATGCAGCTGAAAGACAGCATATACATATTAATACTCTACGTTATCGGTTGGGGAAAATCAAAGAAATAACACAAAAAAATTATTTTAAAATGACAGACCGTTATTTTTTGCTGCTGTGTATTATGATCCAGAGAATGGAACATGAGCAGTTATGAAAATATATGAAAATAACAGGGCCGAAATTTTGGCCCTGTTATTTTTGTATACTTTTAAAAATATTTATGACCGGAAGCAGGGATTTTGCATAAAATAGCGTATACTATATAAATATAGGAAAAATTAATGTAAGTTCGGAAGGGTGTGAGGACAATTTCTTTAAGTAACAGACAAAAACGTATTGCCGAGATCGTGCGCCAGGATGGGCCGATCACGGGCGAACATATTGCTGAACGTCTGAATGTAACTCGTGCGGCTTTACGATCAGATCTGGCGATTTTAGTTATGGGCGGTATTTTAGATGCGCGTCCTAAAGTTGGTTATTATTTTACCGGCAAGAATACGCTGGGAATGTTGATGGAAGAAATTTCCGGCATCCTTGTACGTGATCTGCAGTCTGTGCCTGTAGCAGTCAATCAGGATAAAAGCGCCTATGAAGCTGTTGTAACTATGTTCCTGGAGGATGTAGGGACAGTATTTGTTCTTGATGAGGCTGGTCTTTTGGTAGGGGTGGTATCGCGTAAAGACTTGCTTAAAGCTGCTATCAATAATGGCAGCGATCTGCGTGAAATTCCTGTTGTAATGGTGATGACACCACTGTCTAAACTTATTGTAGTCAAACAGGAAGATTCTGTAGCTTCGGCAGCACGTAAAATTATTGATAATGAGATTGATTGTCTGCCTGTTATTAGATGTGTGGGCGAGGATAAGCGCAGTTACGAAGTAGTGGGACGTATCACTAAAACGAATTTTACCCGTCTGTTAGTGGATCTGGCAGAGGGCAAAGGAGGCAATTATCATAGCTAAATTACCGATTATCTATGCAGTTTCTGATTCTATTGGTGAAACCGCTGAGTCTGTTGTAAAGGCTACTACCAGCCAATTTGTACAGGAAAAATTTGATGTGATCCGTGTTCCTTATGTTAAAGATAAGGCGCAGGTTGAAAAGGTTATTGAAGAGGCTAAGGAAAATAATGGTATTATCTGTTATACCGTAGTTTCACCTGAATTGCGTGAACATATTGCGCATAAAGCAATGGAGCATGATGTAGAGGTTGTTGATGTTTTAGGACCGATGCTTAAGGCTATTGAAAAAACTTCCGGACTGCTGCCTAAAAACCAGGCCGGATTGATCCATGCTTTAGATCATGAATACTTTAAACGTGTCGAAGCCGTAGAATTTGCTGTTAAATATGATGATGGCAAAAATCCTTTGGGACTGGCCAAAGCAGATGTTGTTATCATAGGTGTTTCAAGAACTTCTAAAACTCCGCTCAGCATGTATTTGGCACACAAACAAATAAAAGTTGCCAATGTACCGCTGGTACCGGAAATCATGCCTCCTGAAGAATTATTTAAAGTTCCTCCGCATAAAATCATTGGCCTGCTTATTGATCCGTTTAAACTTAATGAGATCCGCAGCGAACGTTTGAAAACTATGGGACTGACAGATGGTGCCGCTTATGCTGATGTTAAACGGATTAATGAAGAGCTTGAATATGCAAAAGGTATTATGCGTCGTCTGCATTGTACTATTATCAATGTATCTAACCGTGCGATCGAAGAAACAGCAGGTATGATCTTAGAGTATGTGCAGAAAAATAAAGACCGCCGCTAAATAAAAATAACCCTCGCCTAAGCGAGGGTTATTTAAACTGTAAAACTAATTTACAAAAACTTTTTCACGGACATTGTAAATGACTTCGCCATTTTTAGGTTCACCGTTGACGATTACATTACCGTTAAAAACAGCATTTTTTGTGCTCCAGTTAAAGCTGCCGGTATCGGCGCTGATGATCATATCACCTTGAGTAAAGTTCATATTACCTGCTACGTAGGCAGTTTTTTCTTTACCGTATACATCGACTGTATCACAATCGAAGGTGATATCTCCTTCGCGCAGGGTAATATTACCTTGTCCATGTACCTCAAGTTTATACATACTTACCTGTGCGGCATCGCCGGTGATGATTCTGTCACCAATTTCAACATGGACGTTGCCCTGCAGATCATAAACTCCTGTAAAAGGGTTAAAAGTTTGTTTATCACTGGTTACCTGCGGCTCTGCCAGACAAATTGCAGGAACTAAGAGCAACAGTAAAACAAAGATAAAAATTTTTTTCATTCAGTTCACCTCACATGAGTAATTATATTACTTAATGTGCCTGGTGACAATGCTTGAAAGTGAAATAAAGGTGAAGAATAATGTTATCAGTTAGAGAAATAAGCGAGAATATAGAACAGGAAACACTGGCACCCTGGGCGGCTAAAAGTTCGCAGGCAGTACGTGATAGTGAGGAGGCTGCCGATGATCTGCGCACGGCTTTCCAGCGTGATCGGGACCGGATCATCCACAGTACTCCTTTTCGTAAGTTAAAACATAAAACACAGGTATATTTATGTCCGGGTGATCATTACCGTACGCGTCTTACTCATAGCATGGAAGTGTCGCAGATTGCCAGGACTATTGCCAGAGCATTGAGATTAAACGAGGATCTTACAGAAGCTGCTGCTTTAGGGCATGATCTTGGGCACACTCCTTTTGGACATGCAGGGGAGCGGGCAATTAATTCTTATACTGGACATTTTAAACATAATGAACAGAGCCTTCGTGTCGTAGAATTGTATGGGCGGAAGGGGAAAGGGCTGAATCTGACCCGTGAAGTTCGTGATGCTATTGTGAACCATACAGGCAGTACGATGCCAAAGACGCTTGAAGGGCAAGTGGTGCGGCGTTGTGATCGTATCGCTTATCTGTGCCATGATTTCGATGATGGATGCAAAGTTGGCATCATCGGTCCTGAAAAATTGCCAGGTATCGTCGCTATGCGCTTAGGAACAGAACCAAGCCAGATATTGGATGTGCTTGTTCATAATATTGTGGAATTATCACTGAATCAGCCGCAAATTATTATTGATAAATATTATGAAGAAGCTGTTGAAGAATTTCGCAATTTTATGTTTGATTATATTTACTGTTCGCCCCAGCTGACGGTTGAACATAACAAGGCAGAACACGTTGTTAGGACTCTTATGGATTTATATATGGAGTCTCCGCAGCTGTTGCCAAGAGAATATGGGGAACTGGCAGATCGTTTCGGATTGAAGCAGACTGTAGTCGATTTTGTGGGTGGACTGACAGATGCAGGAGCTGTGCAGCTATTTAATAAACATTACATTCCCATAATATAAACTTGTCGTAATGCTAAAATTATCTACCGTTAAAAAGAGGATTTTTTTGTTAAATATTGAATATAATAAATCAGATGGTATTCGAGGTGACAGGAGCAATAATTATGAGTGGTATGTTTGATGATTTTAAAGAGCAGGTTCGCTCCCAAGCTAATATCGTCGAGATAATTTCTGAATATGTACCGCTAAAAAAGCGCGGCGGCAGTTTTTGGGGCTGCTGCCCTTTCCACGGAGAAAAAACACCGTCCTTTTCCGTAACGCCGGACAAGAACTTTTTTTATTGTTATGGCTGTCATGTTGGCGGTGATGTTTTTACCTTTGTGATGAAAATGGAAAATTGCACGTTCCCAGAGGCTTTAAAGCTTCTGGCAAATAAATTGGGTATTGCTGTTCCTGAAAAGGAAAAGACTAAAGCTGAACTGGAACGTGAGAAACAGGCAAAACAGGTTATTGCCGCTAATGAACTGGCGACACGTTTTTTTCAGGCCTGTTTGACGAAGACTGATTATGGAATTAAAGCACAGGAGTATCTCACAGGACGCGGCATTACACCTGAGATTATCGAGCGGTTTTCAATCGGGGTGGCACTGCCGAACTATAACGCATTGCTTTCAGCACTTGGAAAACGTGGATGTAGTGCTGGACTGTTGGTGCAGGCCGGGCTGGCGGTAAACTATGACCGTGGGCCGATGGATAAGTTCCGTGGCAGAGTGATGATACCTATTCAGGATCCACGTGGTCATGTAGTTGGTTTCGGCGGTCGTATTTTAGAGCAAAATTCTCAACAGATGGCAAAATACATGAATACTGGTGAAACAGAGTGGTTTAACAAAAGAACTCTTCTGTTCGGGATGAATGTGGCTTTAAAGGAAATAAAGAAACGCAGGCAGGCCGTGATTGTTGAAGGTTATATGGATGCAATCAGTTTACATGCTGCTGGTATCGATTGGGCTGTTGCTTCAATGGGGACGGCTTTTGCGCAGGAGCAGGCTAAACTTTTAGCTCGTGCCGCTGATGAAGTAGTTTTTTCGTATGACAGCGACGCAGCTGGACAACGGGCCACTGTAAGGGCAGTAAGCATTGCTAAAGAAGCCGGGCTTAAAGTCAGAGTGCTCATAGTGCCTGATGGGAAAGATCCTGATGAATTTGTGCGTAAGCACGGTAAAGATGCTTATCTACGGCTGATTGAAACAGCTGTTTCAGGTATAGAATTTCAGATGCAGTATGTCATTTCTCAAAATAATGTTTCAAATTTAGCAGGAAAAGTTGAAGCTGTGTCGAATATACTACCATTCCTACTAGAGTGCAAAAATGAAATTGAGGTTGCACAGCATATCAAAACGCTGGCCCAACGTTTGACAATTGACGAAGGGCTCATCATGAGTGAATATCGTAAGCTAAGCCGTAAAAATGATCGTAGGGAAGCCGTGTCTAAATGGCAGGTACAGCCCAACGTACTTTCAGCTGAAGATTTAGCAGAGCAGCTTTTGCTTTACGTTATTTTAAAAAATACCGATTTGGCGCTTGTTTACAGAGATAAAATTGATAGTGTCGGTTTTATGTCAAAATTTCGCGGAGAAATCTATGAAGGATTGCTGAAGCAGCTTGATGCTGGCAATCAGAGTGCTGCTGATAAGCTTTTTACAGAACTGTCAAATGAAGCGGCCACGGAGCTGGCGCAGATTATGACAAAAGATCTTGCGGAAGAAAACGGTGAAAAACTAGTAGATGATTGCCTGCGGCAGATGCGCAGGGGCGCTTTGGAACGAAGCTATGAAGAGCACCGTCTGCGCGCCGACGAATATGAACGTTTGGGGGATGACCGCTTTTTGCAGGAACTTGCGGAAAGCCAGAAAATTAAAGATGAAATCAAAAAATTATATTAAAAAACAACAGCAGATATTAAGCAACGAAAGGAGGGAACACCATGGCTAATACTAAAATTTCTGCCGACCAGGTAGAGGAATTATTACTTAAAGGCAAATCTCACGGCGGTGTTCTCACTTATCGTGAAATTATGGATTCTATGCAAAACGTAGAAGATATGACTCCGGACGATATGGACAGTATGTATGAGTTGATTGCCCAAAAAGGCATCGACGTAGTCGACGAAAACAGCGATGATGATGTACTGCCGGTCAACGATGATGATACGGAAGAAATCAATGAAGCAGAGCTGGCTAATCTCAGTGTGCCTGAAGGGGTAAGCATTGATGATCCGGTCAGGATGTATCTTAAGGAGATCGGCCGTGTACCGCTTTTGATCGGCGAAGATGAAATCAAGCTTGCTAAACGTATGGATAAGGGAAAACAGGCCGAAAGGCTGATGAATTCGTCATTGCCTGCAGCTTTGGTTCCTGCTTACAGCGGTAAAGAAAAAACTGCTACTCTGATCAAAAAAATCAAGAAGCATTTGGAACAGGAACATAAAAGCTGCGAACTGCGCAATGTTGAAAAAGTGCTTGGAATTATTGCGAGGGCGGCTGCAGCGGGTACTCCCTGTACATTGTCTGAATATCAGGATCTTATTGTTGAGTTTACTAAAGATGAGCGTTTGCATTTACAACGTATGATGCAGGAACACAATGTGATGATCCCAGACTGTGATAAAATGGTAGTCGATCGTCAGACCAGTGATAAAGAAGTACATGCGCTGTTTGAGATCAAGACTTTACTTGACGAGATCAAGCGCCGCTTACCAGAAGAAAATGATGCTGCTGTTTTTGATAGCTATATGACGTTGGAAGAAGATTACGGAAAACTTTTGGAAGAAGTTTTTGAAGAAGGAGAAGCCGCAAAACGATGTTTATCGGAAGCTAATCTTCGTTTGGTTGTCAGCATTGCAAAACGTTATGTTGGCCGGGGAATGCTCTTTTTAGACCTTATTCAGGAAGGTAACCTTGGTCTTATCAAAGCAGTAGAAAAATTTGATTATAATAAAGGCTTTAAATTCAGTACTTATGCCACTTGGTGGATTCGTCAGGCTATTACACGCGCTATTGCTGACCAGGCCCGCACCATTCGTATACCTGTGCATATGGTTGAAACAATCAATAAACTGATTCGCGTATCACGTCAACTGCTGCAGGAACTTGGGCGGGAACCTATGCCGGAAGAGATTGCAAAGGAAATGGATACTACTGTTGATCGTGTTCGTGAGATTATGAAAATCGCACAGGAACCGGTATCATTGGAAACTCCTATCGGTGAAGAAGAAGATTCGCATTTGGGGGATTTTATTGAAGATCATGATGCACCGGCACCAGCTGATGCTGCTTCGTTCACTTTATTGCGTGAGCAGTTGGAAGAAGTCTTGGAAACACTGACTGTGCGTGAAAAGAAGGTTTTAGAACTGCGTTTTGGTTTGGAAGACGGGCGTTCACGTACCCTGGAAGAAGTAGGGCAGCATTTTGGTGTAACCAGAGAACGTATTCGTCAAATCGAGGCCAAAGCTTTACGTAAGCTGCGTCATCCAAGCCGCAGTAAACGGTTAAAAGACTTCTTGGAATAATCGGTTTAGCTTGACAACTCGACCAAATTTGTTTAGAATATTACTGTTGACCATTGAGACAACGCATGGTACTATGGGCCTATAGCTCAGTGGTAGAGCCACCGGCTCATAACCGGTTGGTCGCTGGTTCGAACCCAGCTGGGCCCACCAGGAAACAAGCGCACTTACGCTAATAACGTAAGTGCTTTTTTTGTTTTGACGGTAAATTAGGCGGTCTTTTTTACAATATAATAACTTTTATATGACTTTTTACAGTGGAATGAAAAAATGCACCAGTTAAAATCTGGTGCATTTTTTATTCGATATTGAAAATTGGATTAGTGGATTGTATTTTTACTAAATTTTCCAGGGAATTATATCTAAGTTTATTTTTCAAGTCTGGTTTGGGGTTTTGAAGAATCCAGTTTGACAACGTAACGATGTTAGACCTAACAGCTAAACTATAGTGTTGCTGGCGGGTATCTGGATCTCGCCACTTATCGTAATTAGTCAATAGCATATGTAAAGCCAGAGAGGAATCTGTATTTGATAGACGATCTTCAAGATCTTTTTCCGCAATAGACACAGATGCAGGAGTGAAAATTGTGTCAGAGAAACCTAAGAGCCAGTCGATAGACACTCCAAATGTGAGAGCAAATTTAATCACTAGATTCAATGATGGGGTACCTTTGTGAGTTTCAATATTACCAATTACTGAAGTTGTTTTTAAATCCAGCAGATCACTGATATTTTTTATTGAAAAGTCATAGGCTAAACGTGTCTTTTTGAAGTTGGCAGTAATTTTTTCAGAAAAAAGCATAATACACCTCTTGATTTCTATAGAGCAGAATGTTATAATTCTATAAAACAGAACAAAACGAGAATATTGTTATATTGGTTAATTATAACATAAAAAGGGGTGTATTTAAATGGCAAGACGTAGGATGTTTTCTCTTGATGTTGTGGATACTGATTTATTTCAGGATATGCCAGTATCAAGTAAATATTTGTATTTTGAATTAGGTATGAGGGCTGATGATGATGGATTTATAGCATCAGCAAAACGTATATGTCGTTTTACTGGAACTAATGATGATGATTTGAAAATTCTTATAGCAAAAGGATTTGTTATACAGTTTGAAACAGGGCTGATTGTAATTAGAGATTGGAAAGTCAATAATCAAATCCGAAGCGATCGTTATAAGCCAACGATATTTTCATCTGAAGCAGCACAATTAAACCTGTTGCCGAATAATCGCTACTCAATCGAAAAACTAAGTTAAACCTATAAATATGCGGCTAGAAACAAAATGGCAACCAAATGGCAACCAAATGGCAACCAGCGGTAAACCCAGGTTAGGTTAGTATATAAAAAATAAAAGAACTACTAACGTAAGTTAGTACTAGTATGAACTTAGCTGTGGATAATGTGGATAACTCGACCAAAAAGTGGAAAGTGTGGATAACTTATTGTTTGAGAATAAATAATTTTATATGTATTGCATTTTTTTGTATAAAGAAACGTCAATTGTTCCAGTGTATATTTATAAGTAATTTTGTTTAAATAAGCAAAGACTCGCATAAGAAAGGAGTAAAAGACATGAATGAAAAAAGAAGATTTTTTACAGTATCCCAATTAATGAATTATTTAGGGGAAGGTGTTATATCACATCAGCAGTTGTATAGGAATATTCGCGCAGGTGTAATTCCTTCAAAACATATTGGAAAGAAAATTTTAATTCCTGCAGCATGGGTTGAAGAATTTTGTTCAGATCAAACGGAAGATGTAAAACATGGCGAATAGACGGGCTTGGGGCGAAGGAAGTATGTATTTTTCTCAATCCAAAAATGTTTGGGTCTGGGAAGGTAACTATACCATAAATGGAGTAAAAAAAAGAAAGTCGTTTACTGCCAGGAGCCGAAAAGAACTAAAGGATAAATTTGAAAAGTTTAAGGAAAATTATAGTAAAGAGATACTGCTGTTAGACAAAATAACTTTAAAAGAGTGGATTGAGAAATGGTTAGAGTTATTTGTCAAACCAACGGTGAAAATAAAGACATATGATAACTATAAGCAAAGGCTACAATATGCTGTAGAAAGGTTAGGATCAATAAAATTAAGAGATTTGACAGCTATTGTTTTGCAAGAGTTTTTTAATGATCTTTTAGTCAACGGTGGACAAAATAATCAGGGATTGGCACCTGATAGTGTAAGACGTATACGTACTTATCTGAAAATTACTCTGGACAGTGCCATAAAAAATAATCTTATGACAGAGAATCCCATAGAGGGGACTAAAGCACCAAAGAAAACTAAGAAGAAGCCAGTGGTATTAAACGAAGAACAAACAACAAGATTTTTAGAAATAGTCAAGTCAGGTCGGTATATTTACCATGGCATAAAAAACCCAAAATTTTTAAATCGAAATGAGGGAACAGAATATTATATAAAAAGTTTTTATAATTTGATTAATTTAGCGTTGGCAAGTGGTATGAGAATTGGTGAACTTCGCGGATTATCATGGTTTAATGTGGATTTTGAAAAAAATGTTGTAAGCGTAAAAACGCAGATTATTGATACTGTGGATGAAGATTGCATATTTGATGATCCAAAAACAGAAAAGTCAGTAAGAAGCATTAGTATTGACAGTAGTACTATGAAAGAACTGCTTGCTTTTAGAGATTATCAGAAGCAGTATGCCGATAATCTTGGCGATCAGTATGATAACAAGCATTTTTTATGTTTTACTAATACATTTGGTAAGGCATTTTCAGTATCCAATTTTCGCAAACGTTATTTTTCTAAGATGGTGGCAGCAGCGGAAATATCAGAAGATTATACTATTCATTGTATGCGGCATACACACGCAACGTTGTTATTGAAAAATGGTGTAAGCCCGAAAGTGGTATCTGAACGGCTTGGTCATAGCAGTGTGATTGTAACACTTAATATTTATGCTCATGTGTTAGAAGAAATGGAGCAGGAAGCTCCTAGTATTTGGGAAAATATTGTTCATAAGGGTATATAAGCTATATAAGCTATATAAGTTATATAGCTTATATAACTTATATATCAAAATTATAGAAGGAGTGATTTCGTGGGAACTGTAATAGCTTTTGCAAATCAAAAAGGTGGAGTAGCAAAGACAACCAGTACATATAATGTTGGGGTTGCACTTGCAAAAAAAGGTAAAAGGACATTGATTATTGATCTTGACAGTCAAGCAAGTTTAACAATTAGTGCGGGATTGGAACCATTTGAATATGATAATACGATAGTCACTGCATTAAAAAAAGAAGGCAGTGATATAGAAAAGTGCATTCTTTCTTTACAGATAAATTTAGATATCTGTACGTCGCGCCTGGAACTTGCACAAATGGAAATAGAGATGATTGGTCGAGCCATGAGAGAGACTATATTAAAAAGGGCAATAGCACCAGTATTGGATAAATACGATTTTATTTTACTGGATTGCCCGCCTCAACTTGGATTATTAACAATAAACGCTCTGGCTTGTAGTGATTATGTTGTAATACCTGTTAAAACCGATTATTTGGCCTATAGAGGCGTGGAACTTCTTATGGAAAGCATTGCAGAGGTAAAAGCACTTATCAATCCACAACTAAGCGTTATGGGCGTAGTAGCCACTATGTTTGAAAAGCGAGTAAAAGATGATAATGAGATACTTCAGGCGTTAAGTCAAAAACATAATGTAATCGGCGTAGTTAAAAAGATGGCTATAGCCAAAAAAGGTGTTTATACAGGATTATCAGTAAGTGAGCAGTCACCTAAAAATGATGTTGCAACAGAATATGGTAAAGTAAGTGATTATATAATTTCAAAAGCGAAGGGATGAAGCGGATATGAGTGGATTTGCAGATAGAGAAAATCGACGGCAAACCAGCGTCGTAGCTGCGATGATATCAACACCATTGCCTAAAAAGAATGAAAATGATGGGCGCGGTCGTCCGAAAGCTCAGCGTGAAATAAAAAAATGTATTAGCCTTGCAGTGCTGCCGAGCGTTTATGATGATATAAAGAAAATATCATACATTGATCGAAAAAGCATAAGCGAGATAGTTTCAGAGTTTTTTGAGCAGTATATCGTCGAAAATGCTAGTAAGATAAAGGAATATGATAAACTTTACCGTGATTGAAAATTTATGTTATATAGCTTATATACCATATATAAGCTATATAACATAAATAATAAAAAGGAGTAAAAAATGTTTGAAAATCAGGATATAGAAAATGAATCGCCATTTAGCGAAGACATTGAGAAAAACGATTTTAATAGTGAGGAAGTAACGTCTTTCCCAGAATTTGACGGAGAAATTGAAACTGGTTATTTATGTCCATATTGCCGGCAACTATTAACAGTCAGCGAAGATGGAAGTTATCAGCATGAATTTGGTTTTTGTCAGGCATTTTTTGAAAATGAGGAAGAATGGCAGGCTGCCACAGAAAAAATCGAGCAACAAAGGCTAAAAAAAGAAGAACTGCAAAGGGCTGCTGCGGAAGAAGAACGTCAAAAAATGGAAGATGAAAAGCAAGCTGTACTTGGCGAGTATTACAATAAAATAACCAGTGTCATTCAAGAAACTTTACAGGCTGAGATCCAAAATAGTGTTGCTGTAATTCAGCAAGCAGTTGTGGAGCTGTCTACTGCAAAAGATACTATGATAACAGCAATAACAGAAGTAACACGTAGCAGTATCAGCGAAAAAATATCCTATTACCAGTCAAAAATAGCTGAAACGAATGAAGGTGATCCGAAGCTGGAGTTCTATAAAGATTTAGAAGATCGTTATAATAATTTTTTGAGAGTTTTTGATTTGATGGAAAATAACAAAAGAGAGCTGAAGCAAAAAATTAAGGAGTTAACTGATATAGATATTTGGCAAGGTTCTGGAAATTTGGAAGATTATCAAAACTTGCTTCAGCTGGTTGAAAAACTATATTTAAAAAAATGATAAATTGGATTATATGTGTCCGATATATTTAACTGAATTGTGAAGGGAGGTAACTTATGAAACCGTGTCAAGATTCATTATTCAATATAGGTGAACAAGAAGTAGGAATGTGAAAAATTGTTGCCGGGACTCCAATGGGATAAAGTATGTTCTAAAGAATTTAGCAAATGTCAATTTTATGAAATAAAAAATGGGGGAGAATAAATGACTATAGAATATATTGATTATCGCGGGTGGAGATATAAAGTTAAAAGTGGTATTGGTTGCAATATTTTCAAAGAAAGATGCCTTAAACCAGGCAAGGAATGCAGTTCCGGTAAAGGCTTTACTGTTTTGCCTTGGAGAAATTCCATAGAAGAATCCCAGGCTGATCTGGATGAGTATGCGCATAAACATAAAATGACTGTTGTTGACATTACATAACATATATAACAAAAATCTGTATACCAAATCGGTATACAGATTTTTGTTATATGGCCTCATTAAAAAGCGATTACAATTCAAACTTCTCCCCGATGCTTTGCATATCAATGTCAGATGTAGCGGCTATTGCCGATTCCTCAATTTGCAGATGAATATTGTTTTTAGATGATTGGTCGGTATCGATAAGGAGTTTCCTTAAAGTATCAATCATTTCCTTTCGTTTCTGTTTTCCGGTGAAATCGTGAATAAAATACATTGGTGTTATCCATTTTGAATATGCTTTTAGAGAAAGGCTATCACCGTGAGTTACTATTGCTGGAATGTTATAAATAGAAAATTGTACATAAGCCATAAGGGCGCAGGTTTTGTCTAAATCCCATACATCGGCGAACATAGAATTTGTTGAGTAACAATTATAACTGATAGATTGATAATTTATAATCAGACATGATAAAATTAAAATATCAAGAAAAATGACAAATAACATGATAATAAGAACTCTGATTTGCAATTATATTTGATAAAAGGTGGTAATTGAAACTGTGCCTGATTGATTTTAATCAATTTTATCATGGGCATAGTCTTGCAGACTAATAAGTTCAAAGGGTAATCTTTAAACCCTTAATGCATATAATATGAGGGATGGTGATGCAAAATTTGAACTGACAGGACGGGCAATCCCCTGAAGACTGGACTACCAGCTAATGGGGTCAGGGACAAAGTATCAGATTGATGCAACAGTCGGCGACATTTATCTGGTTTCACAGTTTGACCGGAGCGACATCATAGGCCGTTCTGCCATGTACTTCGTTATGTACAGTTACAGCCTGAAGGTAAAGTTAGTGTTCCGGAGAAGTTCCCTGAAAGGAATATGGTGAAGGTGGCTACAGATGACGATATTAATGCATTATGTAACTAAGCTTTGAAAAGATAATATAAAAAATGCTATTTGAACGGGAGGATACAGGATTATGAAAATCGAATCCATAAAGATAAAGAACTTTAGAAGCTATAAGGATGAAACGGTAATTGGTTTTAACAATCTTACCGTATTAGTTGGCAGAAATGACATCGGTAAATCTACAATCCTTGAAGCATTGGATATCTTCTTTAATGATGGGAATGGGGTAATTAAGATAGATAAAATTGATCTTAATATCCAGGCATCAAGGAATGGTGACAATGAAACTGTTATTTCTGCATGTTTTTCAGAATTACCAGAGTCGATTATTATAGATTCAGCGATGCAGACCACACTTGCCAGTGAATATATGCTGAATTCTGATGGTTTTCTGGAAGTGGTTAAGAAGTATAAAAGTGGTGGGAAGGCGTCTGTATTTATCCGGGCAAAGCATCCAACGAATAATGACTGTAAAGATTTGCTTCTTAAGAAGAATGCAGATCTTAAACGTATTATTACAGATAAAGGCATAGAATGTGAAAACCAGAGCATCAATGCAATAATGAGAAGATCCATCTGGGAGCATTATGCTGATGACCTCAATTTACAGGATATCGAGATTGATGTTTCAAAAGAAGATGCAAAAAAAATCTGGGATAAGCTGTCTTCTTATATGCCTGTGTATTCTCTGTTTCAGTCAGACCGTAAGAACAGTGATGGTGACAGTGAAGTTCAGGATCCATTAAAAGAGGCAGTCAAACAGATCATCAATGATGAAGAACTGCAGCAAACTTTGGCGTTAGTAGCCGGGATTGTAGAAACAAAGCTGAAAGAAGTTTCAAGCAGAACATTGGAAAAGTTGCGGGAAATGGATCCTGCTGTTGCAAACAGTTTGAATCCGGTTATACCTACTGCTGACAAGTTAAAATGGGCGGATGTTTTTAAGGCAGTGTCAATTTCGGGCGATGAGGATATCCCTATCAATAAGAGGGGAAGCGGCGTCAAGAGACTTGTTTTACTGAATTTTTTCAGAGCAGAAGCTGAACGGAGAGCTGCGGAGGGAGATAATACTGGAATCATTTATGCGATTGAAGAGCCGGAAACTTCCCAACATTCTAATAATCAGCGAGTGCTGATAAAAGCGCTAAAGGAACTGGCTCAAGCGGCCAATACACAAATTTTGCTTACAACGCATAGCCCTGTAATTGTAAAAGAACTTGAATTTGAAAATCTCCGTTTGATTTATGAAGATGAAGATGGAAAACGCATACTCTCAGTAGAACCAGCAGTTTTGCAGTATCCTTCGTTAAATGAAGTGAATTATACAGCCTATGGAGAGATAACCGAGGAATACCATAATGAGTTATATGGTTTTTTGGAATTTCAACAATGGCTTAATGATTATAAAACAGGAAGGCCACAAAGACCATATCTGTGTGTGAAAAATGGTAATACAAAGACATGGAACCTTGATTTAACAGAATATGTTAGACATCAGATCCATCATCCAGAAAACCATAGCAATACGCATTTTACTCAAAGTGAGTTAAGGCAGTCCATTGAAGATATGAGAGGTTATATCAGAACTCGTGCTGAAACGGAAGGGATTTGGGATCCCATTCTGGGCGATGAATAAGATTGCTGTTATAGATTGTTACATGGGAAAACTGAATAAAGAGTGATTTCTTGAAATGAAAGGATGCAAAAGCCGTGAAAGCAGATGCATCCTTTTTTGTGCCTAAAATGGATTGGGGGTGGTGCCTTTGATTGTAGTATGTAAGTTTTATCGAATATAGTTGTAATTTTAAGCTATTTATTATCAAACATAATTGCAAAAGGACAGAATTCTGATAATTGATTTCTTTTTTAACATATTTTGAGCAAATGCTAAAATCATAATGCCAGACCCGCATGTTGGCTCACTGACAGAAATAAAATCTTCCTTTTCGCGCTGTTTAAAATCCCCGTTGATAATTTCGGTCATAAAATAGCTATATTGTCTGGTGTAAAGTATTGCCCCATAGCTTTTTTATAATATTGCCTGGTAGTATATATATCCTAAAATGTCTTTTATATAACCGTGTTGCAAGTAAATTTCTGCGGCCATCGTAAGTTCTCCTAAAGCTGTAGAAAAATAATTTAATTCTTCTTTTTTGTATTTTTTTTACTATATCTAAATATTGTTTTTCTCTTGCCTCTTTATTTGTTCGATCGAAAACATTACTGTAAGAACAAGCTGATAAAGTTAGAAAATCAACAAAAACACTTTCAGCAGAGCGGTAACCATTACCAGTTAGTTTGTCCATCATGTACATTACTTTTTTGATATGTGCGATAGCGGTATCTTTTTCTGTTATCATATAGAACACTCCTTGTAAAAAATAAAGGCTCAACACGAAGCCTACGGCGAACGTGGCAGAAGCCGTGGGATAGGAAGGGTTATAAACCCTTGCACGTAAACTGCGTAAAGCCCCTACGAATATTTTTTTTGCTTTTTCGCGAATATTTAAATAGCCGGAAAATGACTAAAGCGGAAAGGGTAGCGAAGCTACTCGTATTGCCCTTGAAGCGAAAGGAAAAGCGGCTATAATGGCAGCGGAAAAAGCAGAAAAATTGTATAGATCTACCTTGTTCCCGTACCTGTTAGGCGATAATTGAGCCTGCGTTCCTGCTCCTCACGGCTAAATTTGCAGTATAGAGCGTTCCTAATGGCGATATGCTGCATGAAGCGATACGGGAACAGTCTGAATATGCTGTTAAGCTTATTCTGTCTGTTGTCGCAACTAATACTTGGAATGGAGCAAATAACATACCAGTGGTTAAGATTAGGGTTATTTGCACTCCGCTAAAGGCGCAAAAAAGCCCACCGTTTGGTGAGCTTTTAATGATAACTATAATTAAGGGTGAGTATTTTTGACACTCAATTTAAGCACTGATTTTTTCAATATCATAAACTTTTATATCGTTTGTTTTTATTTGTAACTCTGCTTTTTTTGCAAATTCCAAAATAATTTTATTTATTTCTTTATTGAGGAAAACTTTATCATTATCAAATAATTTTGCTTGAATAATGCAATTAGACTGTATTTCCAATAACGCCCGCATTTTGCCATTCTCGTCAGTGATTACTACCAGTTGTAATTTACTGTTTATATCATCAATATATCTCGCACTGCAATTTTTTAAATTTATAGCGGCGGCTACGACCTGACTGCTTTTTGTTATTGTTTCCAGTTTATAATATCCTAATTGCATATTTAACCTGTTAATTATGTAATCAGGTATATTGTAAATTCGTTCTCTACCTTTTTGACTGGCAACTTTAATTGATAACCAATCGTGCAGTTTACTAAGAGGTACATTGCTTTTTTCATATAATTCATTTGTTACTTTATCCATTTTTCCTAAAAGTCTGAATGTATCATAATATTCACGATATTTTTTTTGCATATTATCAAAGGTCAGTCTAGGATATTTTTTATATAGACAATTAAATACTTCAACACATTCATTTTGCTTCCTCACACTTACATTGTTATTTTTAAAATAGTTGTAAGCCTGCCACGCCAAGTCAATAGACGGTATTTTAAAAGCATTGATGATTGCGCTCAAATTAACAAGTTGCAGATTTTTTCGTACTGTTTTTATATACGGCAGATTAAATGCCTTGCAGATACTTTCTTGAAAGTTATAGCCTTGTGTTCGCCAAAAATCCACTAAAGTCATATCAAGGTTATGTACGTCCCAAGCATTACTATTTAAAATTTTCTCATATTCACAATGATCAATAAACGTGATGTTTTCCATATCCCAAAACCTTACTCTATGAGCAATATTTAAAATGCTGGTAAATAGATGGGTTTTTCGTTTTCCATATACATAAATACCTTTGGATTGATAACCTTTTCGTTTTTCTAATCTATTAACTGCTTCCCGCAGTTTTTTTAATAGACTTGTAAAACTATCTCCTTTTTTGATTTTATGGTCATACTGAAAAAAACAAAGCGCAGACTTATTTTTTAATATTTTAAAATCTTCGTTAAAATAGCCGATCTCATACTCCAGATGTTCATTTTTCACCTGTCTTTGCCAACTAACTTTATCGTTAGTTACATCAAAAATATATTTTTCGTATACCTTGTCAAAATGTTGATACTTACCGAAAATGTCATCATTAAAGCAAATACCCTGATATTTGAGCCTTAGTTCAATTTTCCCTTTAAATTCTATAAGCGTCATTCTAATTTTATAAGGCAGAATACCGTAGCTGTCAGAAGAATACATAATTTTGTTGTGCTTGTGAGCCATTCCACAAGAAGGGCAGGTAATTGTTTCATACTTATTAAAACTGTCGCTTCTATTTATAATAAACATTCGATGACAATAATCACAGTAAGCTTGCAATACGCCTTTCCAGTAATCGCTCCACTTAAATTTATCTGCTTCTGTGTAATTAATAAATAAGGTAGGAGAGCCATATTCATTATAATCAGGAACATTGGCACCAATATGAAGTTCTGCAATCTTTTTCATAGTAATATCCTCGCTAAGCTGATTTTTTATTATTATTTTTATCCGAAAGTAATGCCGACAGATTTTCGATTTTCTGCTTCCAATACCAAATATTGATAGCTTTTTTTACACTCGTTTATTTTGGAACGCTGGCAAAATTTAATAAGTTCTTTGTATAACTTTATACGTCTGCGTATTTCACGTTTCGTCATCATCACAATCATTCTCCTCAATATCATATTCTCCCAGCAGCGGTTCTTCCGCTGGTTTTTCTACTTCAAGAGATAAAGGTTCAGTACAGGCAAATAGACTACCTTCTTCCTGAATTGCTTTTTTCACATCTTCCTTGATTTTACGAGCCTTTTCTTTTTCCTTACGTTCGGCTTCTGCTTTTTTACGAGCTTCTTCCTGAATTGCCTGCAGAGCAGGTTTATGCTTTTCTAAAAGGTCGGTAAACGCCTGCAATGCTTTTTTCTGCGTGTCTATGAAGGCTTCTACCAACTTGGTATTAGTCGGTGTTATCTTACCTTTTGCTGATTCTTCCTTATCATAGGCAATCAATCCTTGCATCATTTCTAAACACTCAATCTGCATTTTAGAAAATTGCTCCATTTTAGAAATATTCAAATTCATAGTATGCCCCTTCAACTATTTATTTAAGTCAGAGAGGGCTTTTGCCCTCTCTGTATGTAATCACGCCGCTGGGTTCGGTGTAGTGCCGGGCTTACTATCACAGTATTCAAAAGTGCGTACAGCGATTTCCGTAAAAGTCCTGCGTTCCTCATCTTTTAAGTAGCTTGAATGTTTCACCGACCCGCTAACGTGGATTTTTCTCCCCTTAGACAGTGTATTACCAATATTTTCGGCAGTTTTCCCGAACGCTACAACATTATGAAATTGCGCGTCCTGCTTGCCTTCTTTTTTATTGTAAATATTTTCAGCCAGTCTAAATTTAGCTACGGCTACGCCAGTAGCAGTATATTTGATTTCCGGGTCTTTAGTTAATCTGCCAGTCACTTCGATATTATTCATAATTCATACACTCCATTCAAAGTAAATTTTAAAATCAAAAATACTAATCACCATACCCGCTTAATCCATATACTACCCCCTTGTTTTTAGCGACACTTCGCCAATTTCACGACCAGTCCCAAGCCCCCCGGCGGGGGCTTCCCGCTGTCGTTGGGCATTAAAAAGCGGGAAAGCGGACCGAGTGCAAGGGCGCAGCCATTGGCAAGCTTTGTATTACCCTTGCACCGACAGGACGCGGCCGCTAAAATGCAACAACGACAGCGTTTAAAACCTAAAAAATCAAAGCAGACGCAAGGAAATTGTCTGCTTCTATGTCACGGATCAAGCAAAAGAATTTTGCATCCTTCAAAAGTTTTGAGAATTACAAAAAGTGTAAACATAATATCCAGGTTATTCCGGCTGCAGCCAGCTGGACCAAAAGAATAATCCATTGCAAAAGGACAAAAATAGCAAAATTTAAATAGAAGAGCTTAATTGATAGTTACAGTTATTTTGCTGAAAAATAACTGCTTTGTGTTATGCTGAAAATGGCGAAAACCCTTGAAAAAACGTGCTTTTCAAGGGTTTTTGTGGTATAATTTAAGTATAGTTATTATGTATTTGGAAGAATGATTTTGTGGCAGATCCATTAAGCATTATAATTTCAATTTGGTTAGGTATTTGGGGTATAATATTATGTTAATTATTCACAATGAAGTATCAGACATTACAGCTAAACGAGCTGCTGCTGCTGTTTTAGATGGAATAGATATTCCAGAAGGAGTTCGGGTTAATCATCACAATGGTGATCTTATTGTTGAGCCGGATGATTTGCGGAACATGAATTTAACCGGCGAGCTAAATGATCACTATAGGGAATTGGAGTACTAAAATTAATATGCAATCTTGATACAAGAGTAATATTAGGGATAATGGCTAGTTGGCAGGAGGATATAGGGATATGAAGAAAAGTATATTTGCTTTTTTGTTTATATTTATGTTCTATGGAACAGCTTTTGCAGAAAAAGAGGAGTGGATTGATAAAGATTATAATTTCAGCTATGCAAAGGCCATTGACGTTGAATATTGTGTATCAGAGAATTTGTGTAATGGGATTAAAGAAAAAGAAACGACTGAAATTTTTCAGGAAAAATTTGTTGCAATGTTAAATAAAAAGTTATCGCCAATGGGCGTATACGTGAATATGCTAGATAATAATGACGAGATGCGAATAGAAAATAATATAAATGCTGAGTATAATACTAATTTGATAATAAAGGTCAAATTAGTAAATTATACTGTTGGATCTTCATATTCTGAAGGCTATAGTTATACTACAGTTATTCCAAAAACTTCTACTGTTTACACACCAAGTGGTCCGGTAGTTACTGCGACTACTGAAACAAAGATACACAATAAAAGAGGTAGGGATGTACCTACGGTGTATGTAAATGTTCGTTTTGATGTAGTTGACACGGCTACAGATAAAGTTGTTTGGTCTAGAATTGATAACAGATCACGTCAAAATGAGGATGAGTTTGATAATACAAAACCTAGAGATGTATTTAATAGGATTCTTAAAGATTTTAAGAATGATTTTCAAAAAAGAGTGGAAAAGAGCAGGAATTGAGAATATTTTGCATAGGTATTTAGTAACAAGCTTAGTGATTGAAAGGAATTTCTTATGTTTCTTATATTGATTAATATGATTTTTCATACTTTTTTAGTTGGGATATTTTTTCAGTTTGCACATAGCATTATAATGTTATTTTTACAGCTAGGGCATAGTACAAGTATATTTGCGCGCCAATTTCATCCGGATTTTTACTATTTGTGTGCGTTCTATGTAGTGTTTACATTTACTACTATTGGATATAGTCCTATTGGCAGTTTTATATCTACCGTTTTTTTGAAGGCAAGAAAAGCAAAAGGTACTGATCTTGAATATATAAGTACTAATCTGGAAAAAGTGTTGATCGCTTATAATAAAAACACTAATCAAAATTTGACTGCCAAAGATTTTAATTTATTTATTAATAATTCTGAAGTTGTAAATGCAATGGCATTAGGTCATAAAACTATTGTTGTTACAGCAGGGCTTTTGCGTGCAGAACCTGAAATGCTGCAAACAGTATTAGCTCATGAATTAGGTCATCTGCATTACGGGGACAGTATGGTTTCGATTGCTATTATTGCCGGAAGTTATCCTATTCAAATTTGTTATTGGGCAAATTATATATTTATGCAAATCGCAAGAGTAGTGGTTATGATTTTAAGGTTTATTCCCATTCTTGGATTAATGAGTGCGCTGTTTATGTGGGCTGTGCAGTTAGCATGTTTGCCGCTTATAGCCATAAATTGGATAGGTAATAAAATTTTCGATTTTGTGTATCTGATGAATTGCAGAAAAACTGAATACAGAGCAGATGAATTTGCCAGCAACCTTAGATATGGCGATTCAATGATACGTTTTCTGGAATATATTGCGCCTTACGTAGAACAAGGTAATATTTTTACACAACTGTTTTCTACGCATCCGCTGGTCGAAAATAGAATAGAACGCTTACAAAAAATAAAGGTACAGAGCTGAGGTTGCTATAATATAAAAAAATATAAAGATTGATTTGAAAGGATCAAAGATTATAATGAGTCCATCGGAAGAACAAAAACAATTTGATAAGTCGAATCAGGAATTAAATGGAGTAACATCTTGTATCGCTATTTTGGTAATGATAGTTTTATTAGTAGGTGTCGTGTTGACGTGGCTTTATCAGAATATCATAACAATATTATTGATTATAGTAGGAGTATATCTTTGGTATCGAAGATGATGGTATTACTTTTACTTTAACTACCACCATTGGAAAATGGAAGTCGTGTAATTTTGATTTATAAAATCATATTTTAAGGGGATATAACGTGAAAAAGATAATTAAAAATTCTATTAGATGTAATTTATGTGGAGATATCATTGTATCAGAACATAGACATGATTATGTAACTTGTAGCTGTGGTTTTTGTTCTGTTGATGGTGGGACGGACTATCTAAAGAGGAGTATTGTTAATCCTCAAGGTGATTTTACTGAACTTAGTGAAGTAATCGAAGTTAAAGATGTATCTGAGTTATGAAATATATTTTGATAACAATTGTAGGTTGTTCGTAAATGACTAGAAATAGAATAGCACGTTTACAAAAAATAAAGGTGCAGAACTGAGAGTGAACTGTTTCTTTTATAAAAAGCAAAACCCTTGGGAAATATTTTCCGCAAGGGTTTTATGATATAATATAGTAATAGCGCAGAAGGTGGTGAGTATTTTGAATAAGTACACTTTAATGAATAAAAATAAAGAGTTAGTAGATGTAAAAATCAACGAAAACGGATTAATAGATGAAGTTATAGAAGTCAAAGACATAAAATATTTGCCCGTTGGTATCGATAATGATAAGGATATAAAAGCACAATTAAATAAATGGTGGCATAACAGATCCATACCGGCAAGCCGGGATGGTCTTAATTATATTTTGCATACATATGATGTGGAAACGCCGCAGGCTTTATCAGCAAAGAGCTTGGGACTAAGTTTGTCTGATCAATATTGGTTAAAACCTGTAGGAAATACTATTGAATGGAAAGATGTTAATTTCTTTACTAATGAATTTTCTGGTGATTTGGGTAATGCTTTTTTTGAACGTAGCCAATCAAAAAAACAGTTGGATTTAAGATCGCCTGATGCGTCTAGTAATGGCTGGCTAAAAAAGAAATGGGTAATCATTGATGGAGAAAGATATTTATTTAAAGCAGGATCTGTTCCTTTACTGCAACAGCCTTATAATGAAGTTGCTGCATCGAAGATATTGGAAATTTTAAATATACCGCACGTAAAGTATGAAATAAAGCTGGAAGATAACCGACCATTGTGTTATTGTAAAAACTTTATCACACCTGATACTGAATATGTACCAGCAGTGCAAATAAGAAATTCTACACCGAAGTTAAATCATGAATCAGAATACGCACATTTTTTGAAATGTTGTGATAAATTAAAAATACCTGGAGCTAAAGAATTTATAGACAATATTTTGATAGTTGACTATATCATTGAAAATACAGATCGCCATTATGGAAATTTTGGATTTATAAGAGATGTGAATACATTAGAATTTGTAGGACCGGCACCAATTTTTGATAATGGAACAAGCCTTTGGTCTGAAGCGTTAAATTCTGAAATTGGTGATTCACAAAAAGTAGTACCCTTCAAATCTTCCCAGCAAGAACAAATCAAATTGGTAAATTCGTTCGAACATATTGATGATACTAAATTAAAGTTGTGTTCAAAAATTGTTTATGATGTACTGTCTACAAGCCCCTATTTGGATAAAGAAAGAGTTGAAAAAATAAGTAGAGCTGTAGGTAATCGTGCAAGACTTCTGGAGCAGACTATTGAAAAAAAGAAAATGGATATATCCAGGCGCAAAAATAATTATGACTTAGAGCGGTAATAGAAAGTAGGGAAATTTTGAAATTTAGCTTGAATCTAATGGAAAATTCACTGGATTTTTTACAGGAATCTTTACAACAATATTTAGTTGCTGATGAAAGATATTGTCATCTAGAAGAACACTGTGTAGTTAATAATAAGAAAAAGTGGAAAATGGCATTTGTCAATCTTGTGCAAGCAACAGAATTGTTAATGAAGCATATACTGTCAGAAATAGCTTGGCCACTATTGGAAGTTAATATTGATAAGCCTTGCAATGAAGAAAAAACTATTACATTTTCACAATGTACAGTTAGAATGAAGAAATTTTCATCAATCGAATTATCAGATGAAGATATCTCGTATTTAAATAATTGTGCTAAATTAAGAAATAAGTTTGTTCATTTTGTTGTGGATACCTCATCAGAAGAAATTAAACCTAAATATGCTGAACTATTTGTATTGTACAAAAAGATGTTTGAGGAAAGTCTGAAAATGACGCTTTATGTTGAAGGAATTAAACGTGCTGTTATAGAAGACCTTTTTTGGTTTGCGTATGGATTTACAATCTATAGGGGAATAGAAATTCCTAAAATGAGTTTACAGGAATTTAAGGACGAAATAACAGATGCCCAAAACCATCCTAATTTCATTGATAAAAGAGGGGTTGTTGTTCAAAGAATAAAATTTGGTGCAGAAGATAATATTTCTTACAGTGATAATGGACCTAATATTTATAAATTCAATTATTGTGATGGCTGTTCGGCTAAACAAGGAGAGTATCATTTATATCATTGTGATTTAGAACAATGTCCTATTTGTGGGAAACAAGCCTTATCTTGTGATTGTGGTCTAAAGTGGGAAGAAACTTAACCAAACCAGCCAATAGGGTACACCCTATTGGCTGTTTTTTTTATCTCTATTTCGCTGTATAATATTAGGGACAATAGGGTTGGACAAAATTAGAGGTGGTTTTCATGTCAAAAATTGGTTATGCCAGAGTAAGTACCACGGATCAAAAATTAGATCGTCAGCTGGAGCTACTGAAGGATTGTGATAAAATTTTTTGTGATAAGATATCCGGCACTACTCATAAACGTCCGGAACTACAAAAAATGTTAGAGTATATCAGAGAAGATGATATTGTAGTTGTGGCTGAATTGGATCGCCTGGGAAGGAATAATAAAGATCTTACTGATATCATGTATAAAATACAAAATAAAGGTGCTACTATCGAAGTATTAAATCTTCCGTCTTTAAAGGGAATAGAAGATACCAATTTAAGGCGCCTTATAAATAATTTGATTATTGAGCTTTATAAGTACCAGGCTGAGAGTGAATGGAAAAAAATAAGGGAACGTCAGCAGCAGGGAATAGAAATTGCCAAGAGTGCCGGCAAATACACCGGACGTAAACGTCTTTTTAGTGAAAATGATCCGCGGCTGAAGCACGCGATAGATTTATATAAAAATGGTAGCAGTATAAAGAATGTTGAAGAAATGACAGGCATTAATGCCAAGACATTTAGAAGATACCTTGATAGGTTCAATTTATGGTAGCAGAAATATTGATAAAATTCTTATTGAGAAAGCAGGAATTTACATGGAAATAAGCTATTTTGATGGTAAGAATGTAAAGGGTAATCCCGCAAGAACAATAGGTCCAAAAACTGTTTTTCACTATACTTCACCAAATAATTTTATGTCTATTTTTAAAGACAATAAGTTGTGGTTTAGTGATTGTCAGTTTATGAATGATAAATCCGAATATGTATATATAAAAAAAGTGTTTTTGAAAGCAATAAAAGGTGCGAATATTGAAGTGAACACAGAAAAAAATGAACGTTTTATAGATTATCTGTTGCCACCTTATAATAACATAAGGATAGAAAGACAAAAAAAAGGATTGATTGTGAAAAATTGTATCAAGATAAAAAGATATTATCTTTTATGCACTTCTTTAAAACGGGATAGTCATAGTTTATGGTGTTATTATAGTAAAAATAATCATTATCAAGGATATAATTTTGGTATTAATACTGAGAAGTTTATTAATTCAATGCGTGGCATATTACCAAATGAAGGTTGTAAAATTACATATGGAAAGGTAATTTACGATGAGGAAGAGCAAGTAAGGCAAATTAAGGATGAAATAATACGGTTGAGTAATAAATATGATATTGATTCTACTGGAAAAGGGAACACTTCAGACGAAAGTTGGATAGATTCGTTTCAAGATGATTTAGCAGATTTTATTAGTGATCGTTGCATGTTTTTTAAAAATCCTGCCTTTAAACATGAAGATGAATTTCGTTTTATTATAGAAGCACCCTATAAAAAATCTGATTTTGCTGATGAGATGAGTAAAGATTTTTTTAATTTTCACATTGGTCCGAGTGGGTTAATTGTCCCTCATTTAGAAATACCTTTTGCAAAAGAGGCAATAAGTGGTGTTACTATATCTCCAATGATGGAACAAGAAACTGCTCGTCAGGGAGTAGAAAATTTTTTTATATGTAATAATGATATTGAAAATATCGAAGTTCAATTTTCAAAAATTGATTTGCGTTATTAGAAGGAAAACCAGCTGCCAATTAAGACAGCTGGTTTTGTTTTATTAGAATGGTATTTCCTCATTTTCATAGCGTAGATCTAAAGGTGGGTAGTTATCGTCATTAAATGGATCTTCAGGATCTTCGGTAAAGAATGTACGATTATCATTCGAATTTGGTTTTGATTTTCCAAGTAATTCTATTTTACTTGCAATACATTCACTGACATAAATCGTCCGGGCTTCGTTATCCTGATATGTTCTGGTTTGTGTACGGCCATGAACTAATATCGGCATACCTTTTGTTAAAGTTTTTCCAAAATATTCGCCTCGTTTACCCCAAATCACAATAGGTATGAAATCGGCATCATAATTTCCTGTTTCTTTGTTTTTAAACTCCCTTGACACTGCCAGGGAAAATAAGCATACAACTTTGCCGCTAGTAGTATATTTTACCTGTGGATCACGAACTAAACGGCCACGATAAATACATAGATTCATAAAAAACACGTCCTTTTTTATTAAATTTGATTATAGCCTTAAATACTGGTTTTAAGAGCCTTAAGACCTTCATACAACAACTTGGTCTAATAGTATAAAGAAAAGCCCTTGTATCTTAATTTTGGAAGCTAAATTTATTGATTAGGTATTATTGAGTTGGGTTATTCTGTATTTTTACAGCACAGTCTTTTAGTATTTTTAAAACATCATGAATACGATCTTCGTGTATGAGATAATCAGAATAATATCCTTGTAAAATATATTCTCCTGTTGTTTTTAAAGATAACCAATAACCATCCTGGTCTTTGTAAAAATCAATAATACTGTTGCGGTATACTTTTGGTATATAGCTTAATAATTCTTTAGTCATTTTTTTCATTTTGATTCCTCCTGTTTTTCAATAAAGGCACAACACGAAGCCTACGGCGAACGTGGCAGAAGCCGTGGGATAGGAAGGGTTATAAACCCTTGCACGTAAACTGCGTAAAGCCCCTACGAATATTTTTTTTGCTTTTTCGCGAATATTTAAATAGCCGGAAAATGACTAAAGCGGAAAGGGTAGCGAAGCTACTCGTATTACCCTTGAAGCGAAAAGAAAAGCGGCTATAATGTCAGCGGAAAAAGCAGGAAAATCATATAATATACTTTATTTCAGTTAGCCACGTTTTTTATTGAAATCATCTTCAGACAAAACTGTCTTGCAATCAGGATAGCAAGAACAAGCATAAAAAATATTTTTTGTTTTAGAATTTTTCTTGGAAATCATAAAACCTTTTTTACAGCCAGGGCAAGTAATTATTTTAGGCTTATTGTTCTTAGCTGGCGTGATTTGATTGCATTCTGCATTATTGCATTTTGCGTATTCTATTACTGTGTTTGTGTCTGGATCTTTATAATATTTAATCATTAGGAAGCCTTTTCTACAGGTAGGGCAGGGAAAGTCTTTGTTAACTATTTTTAAGCTGTCTTTTTGTTTGATAATTGTGTTTAAAAAATCAGTTACTTCAGTTATGATTTTTTGTTTGGGAATTTTACCTGCTTCCAGTTGATCCAAAAGAATCTCCATATTTGCTGTATAATCGGCTTTGGTAATTATTTCGGGTAGGATTGCTATAAGATTTTTACCTTTTTCGGTAGGAATTAAAGTTTTACCTTTCTTGGAAAGCTGCTCGCCTGCAATCAGTTCCTTAATAATAGTTGCCCTGGTTGCAGGTGTTCCTATACCTTTGATTTTAGATAGGATGTCATTTGATTCTTTTGTATCTCCTTTGATATTGTTCATGGCTTTGATAAGGCTGCCTTCGGTGTAACGTTTGGGAGGCTTTGTTTCAGCATCCTTTAATTCAAAGGTTTCAACGCGATAAGCCGTGCCGGCTTTAACTGCTGTAGAAATTTCAACTTCGTTGTCTTGTTCATGCTCGGCATCATCACTGACAGGCATATTCTTATAAAGTGCCGTCCAACCGCTATTTACTGTGATCTTCGTTGTGAAGGTAAAATCATATTTGCCATTTGTCAAAATAACTTTGTGACTTTCATATTCATATACAGGAAAGAATATGCTGGCATATTTTTTGAGGACTAGCAGATAAAGATCTTTTTCATTTTTGCTGAGTGTGGAAAGATCTGGAATTTTTCCAGTTGGAACAATAGCGTGATGTGCAGACACTTTCGCATCGTTAAATACAGGTGGGCGCAAATTCGGTAGAGGAATCTTAATATCAAGTAGCTGTGCTTCATTAAAAGCTATAACAAGGTTGGGAGAGTCGGTAAATTGGCTGGTAGGCAAATATTTACAATCGCTTCGTGGATAGCTTAAATACTTGCTTTCATATAGTTTTTGGATAGTTTTTAACGTATCATCTGCACTTAAGCCAAAGTATTTATCCGCATCGATCTGTAGTGTATCAAGACTATATAATTCTTTTATTTCCTGTTTGTTTGATTTTTTGAAAACGTCTGTAACTTTTAGTTCGCTGCTTTTGGATGCTGTTACGATTTTTTCAGCTTCAGACTTATCGGTAATCCTGTCACCGACAAATGAAGCTTTTACGGTGGCGCCGTTTATTTTTAGATGCGCAAAAATATTGTAATATTTCTGCGTTTTAAAACCAGTTATTTCAGCTTCTCTGTTTACGATTAACGCAAGTGTGGGAGCTTTGACGCGGCCAACAGACATTACAGTGGTATAACCACCTTCGCGGGCTTTAAGAGAAAAGAACCTGGTCAGATTCATACCAAGCAGCCAGTCAATTTCAGAGCGGCAATCACCTGCTGCAGATAAACCTGCAAAAGCTTTATTGTCTTTAATGTCATCTAAAGCTTTTCTTATAGATGTTTCGTCTAGAGCATTAAGCAGTAAACGTTTTACTTTTTTATTTGCCGGTAACAACTCGTCTATCAATACTTGACCTTCACGGTCGGGATCGCCGACGTTGATGATTGTTGTAGCATCTTTAATTAGTGATATAACTGCTTTGTACTGTTCTTTTTTGGCTGCATAAGGGGTCTTTTTAAAAATCGTTGGGATCATGGGCAGGGTATCAAGCTTCCAGTTTTTCCATTCAGGATTATACGCTTCAGGAGGATTTTGATATAGCAAGTGTCCAACCGCCCAGGTAATAAAGATATCCTTTTTTGTATCTTTATAGCAGTTTTTTTCTTTTTTGAAATTTGCACCGGTGGAATTAAAGTATTTAGCCAACGCTTCAGCAACGCTGGGTTTTTCAGTGATGTATAGATCCATTTGTATTTATTACTCCTTATATCTAATATTTGAGCTTATAGCAGATATTGCTATAAGCTCAGTGTGGTTATTTTTTTGAAATCTGTTTAAATTGATCAGCGTATTTTACATTTGGTGGTATTGTCAGCAAACTTGCATAGCCGCTTTTTAGAATAATGTAGTTATACATTTTTTCAGCTATCGCCTGATCGGAGATCCGCTCCGGTTTTTCTAACCACACATAAGCTAATAAACGGCCATATTTGTCTGTAACCTGGATATCGGTTTCGAGCCAAACGGTTTTATCAGTGAGAAGATTTTTAGTGATATAACTTGCAACTTTTCCGGCTTCAGTATTTTTTTCTGTATCAGGATGGACACTTTCAGGTGTATCAATGCCAATCATTCGTACTGGCTGCTGGATATTATCTACCTGGCAGACGATTGTATCACCGTCTATAACGCGAACTACTTTTGCAGTGATGAATTTATCGGTGCTTGTTTGACGTTCCTGATATTTAATTCCGTAAAAAGTACATACAAATATCAAAGTAATCAGGAAGATGATCTGATAGTGGTTAAGTTTTTTGAGAATATTCATCGTTCTAAGCCTTTTTGATTATAGCGAACAGTGGTTGGTGCGGCTTTTTGAATATCCTGCTGTATAGCTTGCAAAAGAGTGTTTTTTACATTTTGGTTACCGCTGCATAAACCATAAAGCAGAGGATCTTTACCAGTGTCAGCAGAGAATCTAAATTTTAAGCCTATTGGTTGGTAGTCTTTGACGAAGGACGCAATGGGTTCATGTAGTTTGTTTTTTGTTCTGGCTGCTACGGTGTAGTCCAAAACATTACGGTCAGCTTCATAGAAAGTTTTACCATTTTTACTATCCAGTTCTATTAATATTTCTTTAGCAGGCTCAATAGAGTATTGAATAGAAGCAGGAGCAACTGGTTGGATTTGTTCTGTAAATATTTTTGTTTCTTTGGCTGGTTCTTGTGGCATTTCTAATAATTGATCCTTTAACAGCAATTCACGATCTACATACTGTTCTTTCATATAAGCAACAGTTTGTTCCGCTAAAGTTACATATTTCATTAAATTATTGGGGTTTTCGTCCAGGGATTTTTCTACTTGGGCCCAGCCGCGGATATATTCTTTAGAATAATGGTCGCCTGCTTCAGAGCTTTGGAAACCAAACTCTTTGTATAAAAAGCTACTTGCCAGCTCCGCGACAACTTCTTCTTCGTGATACTCTAGCTGGCGATTTAAGCGTGATTCATGGCCTGTAGCATGAGCAAGCTCATGGAAAAAATTTCGTGCTGCTGCTTCATCATTTTTTATCGTTGCAGGTAATGGCAGGGTTATTGTATCCTTGCCTGGAGAATAAAAGGCTCGACCGACGCCAGTTTCAGTGATTTTAATAGATTTAGCGGCATTTGCCTTCATATTGGAGATGATTTCATGCTGCTGCTCGGTTGAATATGTAAATTTTTCTAATTCAGGGAAATTTTTGAATTGATTTGCATTAAAAACAAGAAATGTTTTATTTACAAAAAAATTGACTGTTTTTTCTTCGGGTTTATTAGCGGCTTGTGCTGCTTTGAGTTCTTCTCCTTCAAGTTTGAAAACTTTTTGTTTGGGTTCTTTATATACAACTCGGCTTGCATGCTGTCCTGGCTTCAGGTAATAACCTAGTTTTTTTGCCTGGGCAAAAGTTATGAAGCGCGGATCTTTCCAACCAGCATTTTCAATTTGATGGGCAAGATAGATTCTGTTAAAACCAGAGTATTTAGTACCAGTAACAGGATTTTGCAAACGTTCAAATCTGTCAATAACAGGACCAAAAGATTTTTTTTCCTTAATTTTTTCAATAATTTCTTTCAGAAGCGTTTCTTTTTCCTGGTTATATTGTTCTGTTTTAGTTTTAGTTTGAGTTTTGTTTGTTTTTTCAATTTCTGCATTCCTATTAAGGCCTAATACATTGGTTAGTTTTACTTTCTCAAAAGTGCAATTTTCTACCTTTGCATTTGTAAAGTCACAGTCTACAATTAAACCAGAAAATTTTGCATTTTTAAGGTTTGTATTTCTAAAATTGCAATCGCGAAAGACGCATCCGTATAACCTGGTTGAAAATTGCGCTTCACTTAAATCAGTATTGCTGAAATTTACTCCTTCAAAATGGCAATCTTGAAATATATTATTTCTTTGATAAGCTTTTAAAACATCCTCTATAGAATGATATTGACCTTGGCAATTTGATGTGATTTGAATGGTGTTACTATCGAAATCAAGAGAAAATTTATTATCTTCTAATCCTCGCATATAAAAATCAGTCAATTCCTTTTGATAATTCATATTAGAGATATTATTTGTATTTGTTGCGTTTTTTTCGAAAACTTCCAATTCTTTATGAGCTAGATTACTAATTTGATCACATTTTTCCGAGCACGATAAATCAACATTTGAAGTAATAATATTAAATTCTGAAATATATCGTTCAAGACTTTTTTTGGCCATTTCCGCTTGATCGGCAGTAAATGTTTTTTCAAATATGTTATTGCAGTATGTTTCTTCGATAGTTCGAACCGCAAAAACGTATGGCAGGAAATCAGTGTCAGCAATAAAAAAATTGTTATTTACATCGTATTCTTTTCCATATTCTTCTACAGCATCAACTGCCCTTGAAAGCGATCCATTATCGTGTAAAAAACCCATATATTCTAAGTCCTTAAAGCTCTTATCTTGATAGGTTTCAGTTATTTCTTGAAGATTTATATTAACTGATTCAGTTTCAACCAGTATAATATTTTCATCACCCATTGCCATTTTTAAATTTTGATATAAATTTCGTTCAGTTGGTTTATGTTTTTCATCATAGCTAAACGCTGCCAATAGTTTTATTGGTGTGCTGTCTTGCATAAGATGAATCATTCCTTTAGTGTATTGTATTCCATTTGATATAGATTGATTATTATGTTCGTATTTAAGCCATGTCTTATTAGCCATTGCATTGATACCTCACTTTGATATATAGGATTATCGTTTACTTTTTTGATTGGGTCGAAGCTTGTAGCAGGAATATGAGCAATAATACGTTCTTCGACGTCCAATCATTGATGTATAAACGTGGTAGCTTTTATTACATGAAAATTCGCGCCCACAGATCGGACACCGTTCTATAAACAACCCTCTGACAAGTTTTAAATCATCTGTCTGACTTACCATAGTAGCTCTCCTTTGTGGCTTTAATTATGGTTGCATTCGAGATCTTCAGGGTGGAGTTTGTCAATAAGGGATAAAATATCCTGACGTTCTTCAGCAGATAGTTCATCTAATTTGTTTGCATATTCCATTGCCTTGTTGATTTCTTCTACAGGTACTTCTTCAATATAATGATTATCGTTTTCATCTACGCAAAGCACTTTGACCATTTCTTGTTGTTTTTCCATGATAAGTTCCTCTTTTCGATTAAATTTAAAGTTCCGCACCTTGACCAATTTGATTTTCACGTGTATCAGTTCTAATATGAGCTGCTCCAACATGCGGATCATCTTTGCCAAGGAGTTTATCTGCGAGTTTTTTTGCTTTAATTAAGCTGACTTTTGTAGTAGCGGAAATATAACGTCTGGTACTGTCACGCTGAATGTTTTTTTCCAGTTTCGTATATTGCTGCTTTAATTTAGTCAGCTGCATAAGCTCAGATTGTTGTAATTTTTTTGCTTGATCTAACAATACCTGACCACCATACTGAAGCTTCAAACGTTCGATATTACGTTCGATTTCCAAGAGTTCTTTTTGCATACTTGTGGTATCTTTGCCAAGCTTTTGATTGTAGACAATAAGATCTTTTTTACTTCTGGCCTGTTCTGTTAATTTTTTAAATTCCCCCTTTGTTTTTTCATTAAGCAGTTTGTTGTAATAGTAATTGATATTCTGGCTGCGTTTTGCAATCTTAAATACCAAATCTCTATATTCTTTACTGCGCCTGTCAATAGTAGTATTGAGAAGATCAATGCGTTCTCTTTTATAAGAACTTTCAAACGGTTTTTTTGTTTTATCTTTATTTAGATAAGAAATTTTAGTCTGGTATTCTTTGATTTTTTCAAAGTCTGATTCGTCAAGTTGCCGAATGTTTTTTAGTTGCCTGATGTTAGTTTCTAATATCCTACTGACTTCTTCGAGTGAGGCTATGCGCTCTTTATTAATTGCTGCCAGTTGGATAGCTTCTTCTTTAATTTCAGGAGAATAATAAGATTTTCGAAGTGAATCCAGCTCGGATTTTAAATTTTGCAGGCGATCAGTGTTTATGTGAGGATTGAGTTTAAGAAAGCTTTCCTGGCTTCTGATTTTTTCAGATATTTCTTTTACTTTACCGTTTGTTTTGAGATCTATGAGCCTATCAACAATATTACCGAGTTGCATTTTTTTCAGAATGACAAGTTCTTTTTTTGTTTTTTCAAGCCCGGCTTGTGCAATAGCAATTTCCTTAATTGGATCTATATTTTTATGAAATTGCATATCGGTGTTATAAAGTTGAATCGCCTTTATTACAGATGCTAAACGGACTGGTTGCTCCTTATTGACAACCAGTTCTTTTTTTGTTTGTTGCAGTAAAAGAAGGCGATTTTTATAGGCATTTATAACAGCGCTGTCAGGGAGAGCGGGAAGTTTTGCAAGAGCGTTTTTCTGCAATTCTTCCAGTTCTTCAAGAGCGACGAATTTTTCATTTTCAGTCGGCGTTAAGTGGGAATCCATTTCTGCTATGGCTGCTGCAATTTCAGCTTTGGCCATTTTTGATTTTTCCTGTAAAATACGTTTTTTGAGTTCAGGATCGTCGATTAATGTCAGAGATTTAGGATCGCGTAATGCCGCACGGATAATATCCTTGTTTGCCATAAACTTTTTATCGTCAAGACGCATTGGTTTTAATCGGTCGAATTGTTCTGATTCGCTATAAGCACCCATTTGGCGAAGCTGAGTTTTTTGAGCTTTCAGGCTTTTGCTGGATACTGCTTTTTGAATTTTTTTTTCTGTATAAAGCTCATTTATTCTATGTTCTAATTTTTCGCGGACTTGGTAGAGTTTTCCGGTTCTGCCTTTGCCCGCCCAGGTACGATCTTTTTTTGATCCACCATAAACACGGCCTTTAGTGGTTTTACCGTATTTTTTAAAAAATTCTTCTTTAGATAAATTGACAGTACGTTCATCAATAATGCGTTCAGAAAACATTACATGGACGTGTGGATTTTTTTCTCCATGAATAGCAGAATCAGTTTCATGGATTGCATAGCTATAAGTGTGTTCGGGAAGAATTTCAGCTAGAAATTTTTGTGCAAAATCAATTTGTTCTTCATGTGAAATTTCATTTGGAATTGCAAATTCAAGTTTACGACAAGCTCGTAAATCGTGATCTTTTATCGCGGTCCAAAATTCGGTGGAGTTATCTGCCCACGACGGAAGATTACAAGTTTCGGTATAAATAATATCTTCACGGTCATTATATTTTCCTTCTCGGCGAATGTAATTGAGGTGTGCCATGGTTGAGCCGTTATATCCAATTTTCATTTTCATATGGTAGGTAGCCATAGTTGTTTGGTCCTCGTATTTTGTATTTCATCAGCGGTACGCTGAATTTTTTTTTTTGCGGTACGCAAAACCTGCGATAGCAGCCCGCTGCACATACCTGACAAGGTATGTGTGTAAGTGGGCATTCTATTTTTTTAAGATTTGCGCCTTTCGGCGCCGTTTCCGTTATTTTAGCACTTTTGTTTCAAAAAATCAAACATTTGCCCCCCCCCAGTTGACAGCAGAAAAGTATTGTAATATATTTAGAACTGAAAGGATAACAAATGTACAGAAAGGTGGTAAAAATCTTGAGTAGTAGTTCAAGGGAAAACACGTATGCAGGAGAGAAAGACAAGGGAAAGCAGGTAGCCGCAAATTTATTGGCTATGAAGGATTTGCAAATCCTAAAATGGCAGAGGCTATCCTACATGAGTATTGTGGCAATGATTATTTGTATATTTGGAATAATTTTTATTGCTACAAGATCAACTTTTATTCCCTATGTAATTCACGTGGACCCAGAAACTGGTTATGTCAAGAGCTTGGGTGCACTGGAGCAGGGCAAAACCAAAGTAACCTCTACAGAGGTAAACTATTTTTTAAGTCAGTTTGTAACTAACATGAGGTCAATCCCAAAAGATGAATATGTTTTGAAAGAAAATGTGGATAAAGGGATTAAATATCTGACTTCGCAATCGGCACAAAAGTATAAGAATTTATATCTTGACGAATTTACAAAAAAAATCGGCTCCGAGTATTCTCGAATCCGAATATTGAATGTTAATCCGATTGCTAATACTAAAAATACATATCAGGTTCGTTGGGAAGAAACTACTATAAACAAATCAAATTCTATGCAGCCGATCAAAACTGTTTATACTGGCAATTTCAGTATTGAACAAAAAACTGTATCAAATAAAGAGGATCTTGTATTAAATCCGCTGGGGCTGTATATAACAGACTTTGAATTTAGTCAAGAAGGGGTAGGCGGTAAATGACGATGAAAAGATTTTTACCATTAACATTAGCCGGATTAGTAATGCTTTTTAATTCTAATCCGGCTTTTGCTGGTGGCTACGTCTATGAGCCGGATAGACGCGTTGGATCTGCCAGCATTTATACTTACGATCAGGCAAATCAGTATTACATTGATACAAAAATTGGCTATGTTACCGATTTTGAGCTTCGACCAGGAGAAAAAGTTCAAAAAATAGCAACAGGAAATAGTACGCAGTGGACCGTTGACTTAGATCAAATTGGAAATATCCAGCATGTTTATATCAAACCTTTGGTATATGGCACAACTACTAACATAATTGTAAATACTGATGTTAGAAGTTACAGGTTAGTAGTTTCTTCTGGTGATGATATAGAGTATTTTATAAAATTTTCATATCCAGAAGAGGAAGCGGCAGAAAAGCGTCAGGGATTAAGAAATGCGTTAAATAAACTTCGGTATGATTATCAGTTAACACAAAAGGCGCGCAGTGAAGCAGATAAAATCAATAAAAATTATTCTTGTATTAAAAATAAGAATGTTGTTGAAAAATATATTCCAAGTTCTGTTTTTGACAATGGTAAGAAAACATATATTGAGATTCGCAAAGAAAATCAGGATAATATGCCAACGATCTATTATTTTGATGAATGGGATAAAAAGAAGTTACAGCTTGTCAATTACCGTCTAAAGGGTAATTTTTTAGAGATTGATAAAGTAATGAATAATATTAAGTTGGTTTATTCACAAAAAGCCTATTTGATTTTTAGAAAGAGTGAAGATAAAAAAATTCCAGCTGCTGATGAAATCAAATTGAACAGCAAAGATAAAGTTGACTTAAGCGTAGAAGCGGCTAAAGCCGGGGTGAAACAGGCAGAAGTAGTTACTATGGAAACAGATTATATATCACTTAAAGAGCGATTACGTCAAAAACGATTGAGAGAGCAAAAAGAAATTTTGCAGATTGCATCAGGAGCTGAAGATAATGTTGAAAATTCTGTAAAAGAGGTAGAGGCTGATGATTGAAAACAATAAAGATAGTTCTATTGATATTTCTCCTGTTACGGAAAAAAGCAAACGTATCAATAAATTTGTAATTATGGTTATTGTTTTTGTAATTGGTGCTTTGATATTGTATTTGGTTTTTGGTGGTAAAGAAAAGAAGAAAACTGCCCCAGTTGGAGAGGTTACAACAACTACTAATACTACATCTTTCATTACTCCTGAAGATATGGAAAAACTTGCGACGGCTGCTCAATCAGAAAGCGCGCAGACTGCGCCACAAAGTCAGCCTAAAGGCAATATGGAAAGCATAAAACCACAACAAAGAACATTAACTGCCGCTGAAAAAAATGAAATGGAACGTCAGCGACGTGAGTGGGAAAATGCTCAAAAAGAACAGGCTATTCGTGCAAAAGAAGATGATGCTGCTCGCAGATCTGAAATATTTTTTAAAATCCCCGCAATGGATCAAAGAAACGGGAAAAAATCAGAGCCGGCAGTAAATCATTATTACAATTCCGGGGACGAAAATTACATTCAAGTAGTAGGGGGTAATTGATGATGAAAACGATGATTTTTGCAGTGATAGGAATTGCAGTAATATTTTGTCCGTTACCTTCAGTTTTGGCTTCGTCATATGGCAGTTACAATCAAGTGATTACTAAAGCTCCGGCCAACGAAGTTTTACAAGCCGGAAGCGTTATGCCTGCAACACTTGTTACACCGATGATAAGTGATAATTTGAATGCTGCTGTTATTGCAATTATTCGTCAGAATATTTATGACAGTGTGACAGGGAAAAATCTTTTGATCCCAGCTGGAAGTAAATTAATTGGTGAGCCGCTGGGAATGAATGGTAAAAGAATAGACGTAACTTTTACCAGAATAATTTTTCCGAATGGCAAAAGTGTTTTGCTGCCTGAATATAAGTCGGTCGATGGAGTTGGTTATAGTGGTTTGCGTGATAAATATACAAATCATACCTGGTTGAAAATGAGATCTATTTTTACTGGTGCAATTTTCGCCGGTGCGATTACAGCTTCCAGTCATAAATCAAGTGGCAGTTCCAGTGATGATGATAACAGATCAGCAGGCGAGGAAGCCGTTGCTGGTGCAATTAGTGAGATATTAAACGGCATCAGTAATGAAGTTGATAAGAACAACGATATTGAACCAACAGGAACAGTCAGAGAAGGTTACCAATTCAACATTTTACTGCATACAGATCTTAGAATAAGGCCGTATGAAGGCTGAGAATTAAATACATTATATAAGTTATATAAGATAAATAGCTTATATAACAAGGAGTTCTTAAATGAAAAAGTTTATAGTTTTTGCAACACTATTTATTGCAATAAATTGCCTTTTTCAGAATTTGGCAATGGGGTCTTTAGCTAAATCAACTAATTACAATGCTTTAATAACCTCACAAGCTGTTTTTAAAAGTGGAAGTATATATATTTATTCGCCGTTCAAATTTCTTGCTTTATACGGAGAATTCGGGAAGCGATTTCCAAATTTTTTTCGTTTTGGCGCATTTTTGAGTTTCATCGGTTTTGCCATTAGCCTGCTTACTCCAGCTATATTCTATCTCCAGTGTTACAAAAAAAAATTGGATTCCGCTGGATCTGCGAGATGGGCGAATAAAAAAGAGCTTGAAAGAGCAAAAGTACTCGTTGACCCTGGTTTTATCGGTAATGCTGTAATAGTAGGCTGTTGGGATACTGGTATGGATTATGAGAAAGTTTTTGCATTTTGTCGCAAAACAGCAACAGCTTTTGTGAAACTTAGGAATTTAGGTAAAAAAATTGATTGGGTAAAGGTTAGCAAAGAGCTTGAAAATCCCTATAATGCAGAACTTAAGCAGACAACGGAAATATTTAATTCGACTTGGAGTTGGCTTAGATTATTTTCACCTTTCACTAAACGTCAATATCTTATAGATGACGAGCCGTCACATCTTTTTATGGGGGCGCCGTCAAGAACAGGTAAAGGCATAGGCGTTGTAGTTCCAACTCTTTTAACCTGGACAGGAAGCTCAGTTGTCGCGGATCCCAAACGCGAGAATTTAGAACTGACAGGCGGTTATCGTCAGCATGTTTTTGGTCATAACGTATTGGAATTTGCACTTGCAGATAGACGTAAAACAGCCCGGTTTAATCCAGCGAACGAAGTTCGCTGGGGAACGCCTTATGAAGGGCACGATGTAGATAACCTGATCGGGATTTTGGTAGGTGAAGGGAGCGGAAGTGATAAGCACTGGATAGAAAACGCCAAGTCACTTATCATCGGGACCTTAACGCATCTAAAGTATAGCCATGCAAGGTTAAATTTTCTAAACGGTCAAATCCCTGGTGATGAAGATTACATCGAAACGAGCTTTTATCACGTCTACGAATTTTTAAGTACAGCAGGAAGTGGCGAAGATCCAAGTATTCTTGGCAAGGTCACTGACGAGCTGAAAAAAGCAGGCGATTCTGATTCGCCGCTATTTGCCCCGCATTTTTCGGATATGGCGCATTTATTTGTGTACAACAAACGAAGCGATCTGCCAAAGCTGGAATTTATTATTACAGAAGCAAAAGCTGCTGACATTTTTAATTTCAGCCATGAAGCGAAGCAAACACCCTGGCTGCATCCGGTAGTTGCTGAAAAATTAGGTGGGTTTGCAGGCAAAGCACCGAATGAGGCGTCCGGTGTGGTTTCTACAGCAGTAACAGCCCTTCAAATGTTTTCAGAAAAAATAGTCATTGAAAATACTTGTACGTCTGATTTCCTTTTGGCCGATCTAATGCAGAGCGAAAAACCGACAGATCTATTTTTAGTTGTGCCACCTTCCGATCTTGCGAGAGCCGGTAATTTATTCCGACTGATCATTGAACTTCTTGTAATTAGAAATACCGAAGTGCTTGGTCAAAATAAGCATAAATGCCTGCTTTTAATTGATGAATTTCCTGCTTTTGGAAAAATGGATAGCTTAGTTCGTCAACTTGGTTATATCGCTGGTTACGGATTCAAGGCCCTTTTGATATTTCAAGGATTGGAGCAGATCAAAAATATTTATAAAAATAATTTTGAAATGCTAGTAAATACGACAACTCAGGTATTTTTTGCGCCAAACGACGATGCAACAAGAGATTATCTTTCAAAGCTCTTGGGTAAAGAAACGATTTTGGTCAAACAAGAATCCGGTTCAGGCGGGCTATTTGCAAAAAAGAATTATACATGGATCGAAAAAGAGCGTGCGCTTTTGATGCCGGATGAAACAGCTGCTAAGCTCGGCAATCACTCGGCAATGATATTAAAAAATCTTAGAATATTCAGTCCTAAAAACAAATTTTTTATGATGGAAGATTTTATGAAACGGATCATACAAGGCAAAAAGGCTAGCAGAGGCCGCGTGGGATTAAGAAAAGAGGAGTGAAATAATGAGTTTGAAAAAAGTTAATTTAGATAAGCTGATGCGTGAAGAATCTCTGATTTCCGAACAGGAAGAGAAAGCCAGGGCTTTAATGCTTAAAGCCCGTGATAGAAAACAACGGCTTGTACGTCGTCGGGCGCGTGTGATGATGGATCATCTTGAAAAGGTAAATATAGATGGTTCTAATATTCCGTTTTTATTGGGAGCTGCTGTGTATATGGCACGGCAGGGCAAAGAAAAGATGATAGAACTGGAAAAGCTTGGCCATGACGTAATGGATAATCCTGAAAATTATAAAATCGAGATAACAGAAGAAGCTGAAGATATTGGAAATGATTGATACTACTGAAAAACGGCAGGCAGAGCTTGTAAAAGATTCGTTGGGCAAAGAAATATTAAAATATCTTGATGATCCTGAGGTAAATGAAGTTTATATCAACCAGGACTACTCTTTGCGGATAGATACAATCAGCGGTCGTCGTAAAACAGATGTGATTTTAACTTCAGATACGGTTGCGCGGATTTGTAAATCTATTGCAGGTATTAACCGTCAGGTCATCACAGAAAAAAATCCGGAACTCGGTGTCGAGATCCGGCTACTACAGGTCAGGGCGCAGATTATGTTTCCGCCGATCGTCAGCAGACCAACATTTTTCCTTCGGAAAAAGCCAAGGCAGATATTTTCGCTTGAAGACTACCAGGCACAGGGGGCATTAAGTGAAAAATACTACGAAATCATCGTGGATTGTATTAAACGTCGAAAAAATATAATCGTAGCAGGTGCAACAGGCAGTGGTAAAACAACATTTTTGAATGCTATTTTGAAGAAGCTTTCAGAGATTAATCCGGAACATAGATTGGTAATCCTGGAAGATTTACCAGAGCTGCAGTGTAGCAGTGATGATGTGCAGTACATGACGACATCAGGTAATAGAACAACATCAGTTACTATGCAGGATTTGGTTTTTATTTCAATGCGTCTATCTCCGCAACGGATTCTCATTGGTGAGGTTCGCGATAAATCAGCTTATGACGTTCTTAAAGCTTGGAACACGGGACATCCCGGTGGGTTTTGTACTATTCATGCAGATGGCTGCCATGATGCTTTTATTCGGCTGGAGCTGCTGGTGAAAGAAGCTGATACAGGCTCCAGCACAAGAGATATTAAAGCTTTAATAGGATCAACGGTTGGTGTGGTCATTAGTATACAGAAAGTGGTGCAAAATAACGCTACAACTAGAGTCGTTGAAGAAATCATAGCAGTAAAGGGGTATGATGCTGAACAAGATTGTTATGATTATGATGTTCTCTGAATAGGAGTATAAAATTTGAACGAGAAAATCTCGAAATATATTTTAAATACTATTTTAGTAGTGGCATTTATTCTTGTGATTCACACGATAATAGAATCTATGTAATTGATCAAAAAGGAGAGGAAAACATGAATAAAATTAGTTTGAAAAATAAAATTATGGAAATTCGTGATTCTAAATTTGCCGCTGCTGGCGTCGGGCTTGGTTATTTAGCAATGACAACTAAAGCATATGCAGCCCGTACATGGCCGTGGACGGCTATTTTGAATGATATTTTAGACGAAATTACAGGACCGCTGCCTCTGACACTTGGTGCATTAGGTATTGCAATCGCAGCATTCGGGCTATTTACCGGTAATGCTGGTGATGGCGTGAGGAAGTTTTTAATCATAATTTTAGCGGTATCTATTGTGTTGTTTTCACCGACATTTGTTCTATGGATTGCGGACAGTGCAAAATAAAAGGGGGAAATTAATATGTTTGTTCCTGTATTTAAAAGTTTATCAAAACCGATGACGTGGGGCGGTGTGCCACGTAATATTTTTATCCTGATTATTTTAGCCTCTTTAATCAGTGTTGTTATTTTTCAGTCCATTAAAGGTGTACTGCCTATTTTAGCTGTTTATATGATTATTTTAGCTCTTTGTAAATATGATCCGAAAATATTTACTATTTTATATAAAAATTTAAACCTGAAAACACACTATTTTGAAGGGTAGATGAAAAAATGGGTAATATGGGCGTTATGTCGGAGCTGATACCTTGGCAGTTCCGGACGAAAAACCAGGTCATTTTCAATGATAATTATACAATCCAAAAGACTTACGCTTTTACGTCGAAAGATACATCCGCTATGACTGAAGATGAAAAAGGGAACTACTTAGGTCGATTAAATAATATTTTCAAACGATTTAAAACAGGCTGGATATTTTGGATCGAAACCCAAAACGTAATTGATATATCATATCCTGACAATATTTTTTCAGATCCGCTACTTAGAGATTGTGATGAAATTAGAAAAAGAACCCTATCGGGGGGAAAGAATTATCGCCAAATACATTATCTAACTATTGTTTATAAACAACCTTCAGATGCCTTCAGAAAATTGGCCGGGCTTGTTGATAAAGATAATAAAGAGATTTGGGATCAGTTAAAACAGAGTATTAAAGAATTTTCAGAAGTGTTCTTTCCGCGCAATACAGTTGCTGATTTTGAAACCGCAACAGTAGATTACTATCAGGAAATGAAATTGATGGAAGAAAATTTTTTGGAAGAAACAGATGAAATAATACGCGCATTATCACCGTATTTTGTCGATCTAAGGCCTCTGAATGGAGAAGAAACACTAACTTATCTGCATAGCTGCATAAGTGATAGTAAACATCCTGTAAAATCAGATATTACAGCTTTTTTAACTGCTCAGCTTGCAGATGGTACATTTATGACTGGCCGTACTCCTAAAATTGGTAATAAATATATCGGTATAATCGGCATTAAAGATCTGCCTAACTATGCTAAAGATTTTTTGTGCAGAAAGCTTGACAGCATATCGTCCGAATATCGTTATGTTATACGATACCTGGCATTGTCAAAAGACGATGCAATGAAGGAAGTAAAAACTATACAGCAGCAACACCACCAGCGTCAGAAAAGCCCTATAACGATGTTTTGGGAAGCTGTGCAAAATAAAGTAATTGATAAGGTCGATGAAGAGGCTGTTATGGACGAAGAAGACAGCAGAGATGCCTATGCTGAACTTGCCCAGGATAATATTGGTATGGGCTATGGCACGATAAATCTAGTGCTACTCAACGAAAACGAAAAAGTACTGGCAGATGAACTTGCAGATATTAAGGCTATAATCAATGATTTGGGTTTTGTGGCTGCCATTGAAAAGGATAACGCTTCACAAGCATGGCTATCGACGATCCCTGCCTGCTATACCTTTGGTGTCAGAACGTATTTTATTAATTCGACTAATTTTATTTTATGGTCTCCGGTATCCTCGCTGTGGGAAGGACAAAAAGAAAATGAGCATTTTAAAAAATTAAATATATCCAGCGTGCCGCTGATGAAGTGCGAAACTCCAGAAAAATTACCGTTTTATCTAAATTTACACGTAGCAGATGTTGGGCATACTATGGTTGCTGGTGCTACTGGTACAGGTAAATCTGTTCTGTTAAATACGATTGCCAGTAATTTTAGAAAATATGAAAATGCTAAAGTTTTCATATTCGATAAATCAGCGTCCAGTCGTATTATTACGCAGGCTTTAGGCGGTAATTTCTATAATCTGCTGGTTGATGTAGACAGTATTTCTTTCCAGCCACTCGCTAATGTAGATGATCCCATAGAGAGAACGTGGGCTTGTGATTGGTTATGTGATTATCTTACTGCACAAAATCTTGTGTTGACACCGGCCCTTAAGAAACTGATTATGGAGGCTTTACGTGACGTTGGAAACAGTCCCCTGGATCAGCGGACTATAACGTCGCTGACAACTTACCTGCAGGACGAAGAACTGAGAGAAGCCTTGCTTGCCCTTAGTCTGGAAGGTGCATATGGTTCTTTGTTTGACAGTAATATTGATAAATTTGGTACCGGTGACTGGCAGGTTTTTGAAATGGAAAAGCTGATGGAGAATGCGAATATAGTTGCACCGACTTTAGATTATCTCTTTCACCGCATTGAACGCCAGTTAACAGGCGTACCGGCTCTTATTGTTCTTGATGAATGCTGGCTGTTTCTCAGTAATCCGACGTTTCGGGCAAAAATCGTTGAGTATTTGAAGGATTTAAGAAAAAAGAATTGCAGTGTTGTTCTCGCCACGCAAAATTTATCTGACATTCCTGACGAGCTGCTGTCTGTAATCGTTGAAAATACAAAAACTAAAATTTACCTGGCTAACGATAACATGAATGTTGAAAGTCAAAAAATCTATGAAAAGTTCGGTTTAAATGAAACAGAGATTGGAATAGTTAAAGCATTGGTGCCAAAGAAGGAGTATTACTACAAATCTTCTCTTGGCAGCCGTATTTTTGATTTGAAGTTGTCTCCGTTGGAAGCTGCATTCTATACAGCTACCAGTAAACAGGATCAGTTAAAGGCTGCTGAACTGAAAAGCTTGGCACCTGCTGATTTTGTAGAAAACTGGAAACGGCTTAAAGGTGTTTCAGCTTAGAGATATTTTTAATATATAACTTATATAACGTATATATATTAAATAAGTTATATACAGTATTTAGTGTAAATAACATAAATAGCTTATATAACAAAAAGGAGCTGAGGGCAATGAAAATTAATCATAAAAAAGCTGCTGCACTTAGTGCAGCAGTGTTATTGACCTTCGGTGTCAGCACGCAGGCATATGCTGTATATGCTGTGCATGACAGCAAGGTATACGGACAAATAGTGTCACAGATAAAAAAGGCAACAGAGCAGATCAATCAGTTAAAAGAGCAGGTAAATTTACAGATGCAAAACTTGCAGGATCTGTCATCTGAGGTAATTGATCCAATAACGAACGAAATTGCTATTGTAACATCTGAATACAACGGGGCTAAAAAAGGTATGAGCAGTATTATCAGCGGCGCTTCTGACGTGGATACAGCTTTCCAGGAAACGTTTAAAGACTTTACATCACTTGATCCGACTACTGCTACCTATAAGGATATTAAAAGCAGACAGGAAACTAACCGTGTGAAGTCTGAAGAACTCAATAAAGAGTTTGTGACGCTGATCAATATGAAACAGGTTGAGCTTGAAAAATCTAATGAACGTATCCAAAAGTTAATAAATGAGATTGCTAATTGCAAGGGCGCAAAAGATCTTGCTCAGCTGGAAAATTTATTGTCGGCCGAACAGATCTATTCTCAGAATATAACAAATGAGATCCAAGGACTGAAACTGAAGCAAGATGCGATTTCATCACAGCAGAAAAAATTAGCAGATGATGCCGAACAGGCAAGCCAGGAAAAGTTAGCTGCTGATTTTGGAAAAGTTGCCGAGCAGGCAAAGGTGAATATTGGTAGTCGTAGCACTACGATTACCGAATCATTTGATAAAAAAGTGGAAGCCATAGGATGGGAATGATATGACAAGCTTTTTTAATATGCTGAATGAAATAACAGACGTAATAACCAGTGCTGTATTAAACGGAATGATACGTCTTCAGGAGCCTATGGTTGAGTTACTTGTGGTTCTTGCTATTATCGGTATAGCCAGTAACTGGGAGATGTATTTTGCAAGCGAAAGTTGGAATTGGGGCAACCTTTTTGTAAAGATAATCCACATCGGATTTTATGCCTTTTTGATACGTAATTGGAAGATGCTGCTTTTGACTGTAAAAAAAACGGGAGAACAACTAGGTATTGCTGCTGGTGGAGATACTGGGCTTTTAACACCAAATGATATTTTGAATTTAGGTGTAAAAAATGTTTTTGATGCTATTTCGAATCTGATGACGAATATACCAGTCAGTTTAGAAATATTTACAAGGATTTTGGGAATAGTTATTTTAGGATTTGCCTTGTATGCGTTCCTCAAAATTGCTTGTACGCTCTTTTTTACTTATGCCGAATTTATTATTGTAGGAGGTCTGAGTATGGTGCTTTTGCCATGGAGTATGACGAAGTGGACGAAAGGCATAGCGGATAAAGCCTGGGGTATTTTACTTTCTGGAGCTGTAAAAATAATGGTTTGTGTGTTCATGGTGTCGCTTGTATCAGGATTTATTGAAAATTCTTTTAGTAATCTTGATATTGATAATCCTTCATTACCAGATTTACTAACGAATACAATATCTCTTGGCTTTTTGGCGTTTTTAGTTGGTAAATCAGTAGAATATGCTGGGGCAATGACGAATGGCTTAACAGTATCCTCTCCTAATATGATTAGTTCTGCTGCTGGTACTGCCGCGAGAATTCCTGGTAATGTCAGGACGGCTGGCAATTTTGTTAAAGGAAGTGTTGCTACAGCTAGAGCGACTAAAAAAGGTGCATCAAAAGCTGGTGAGTGGTGGCTAAAACATGGTGGTGGAATTCCTTTATAGGAATAAGAAAAAGGCACTATATAAGTGCCTTTGGGGTGAAGAAACTTAAACTTAGAATTTGATATCCTTAAGTTCTGGGATTTTGGGATCATTGCTTGTTTTGATGAATTTCATAGCATTGTATTTGATGAATTTTGTGTCACCTTCTGTAGAAATTATAAGTGGTTCTTTAAACATATGTGTCATATTGGCAATTTTTGTTTGTTCATTAATTATTGCATTTTGATCTTCGTCTAATGTTATTTTAGGAGCAAAGTTTATTTTTGATGTTGCTCCATAAAAATCAGGATTACTTTTCGAAATTATTCGACATCTTATATCAAGCGTGTTTTCGTTGGTTTTGCTAGGCTTGATAACTAAATAATATTGTGTGTTTGAAGAGGAAGTCTTTTTATCAGCCCTCCAAACACCGGTATATTCTTTAGCAATTTTCTCTTTTTCAGAGCTGCAGCCTGAAATACTGACTGCCGAAAATACTAAAAGGGATAATACCAATATTAATTTAAAAATTTTGTTCATATTACATCGCTCCTCGCTGAATATATTGTAATTATTAATTATATAGATATTTTAGCATATAGGCGTATATGAAGGAAAGGTATATCTATGAAATTAAAAAGTGAATTTAGAAAAAAGCTATTGGCAGCATTTTTAGGAATTAGTATTTGTTTGCCTTTAAACGCTGCGTATGCGAATACGATTTCTTATACAATTCAAGGTATTGAAACACGGTTTCAGAGGGAAGGGGATGAATTTACAAAAACAGATGGGATTGATTTAAGCAAAGAATTTTTTATTGGTCTTGATTGGGGCAGTACGGAGCTAAATCATATAAATCTGTACTATACGCCTGTAACTTATACCAATAAAAGCGGCTGCCTTTTTAGAGCTGGTAAGCTGTATGCGATGACAAATGCGTATCGATTTGGTTACACGGCCTCCAAAAGCCAGGTTATGGACATTGGATATGCCCAGGCAATTTTAGCGGGATATGCCGATTTCTCCGAAACACAGTTAGCGAAAATGCAGGAAATGATAATGCTAGGTAATCAAACTATGGAAAGTGGTTTTTATATTACGGATAATTTTGCGGGCATCGCAAGCTCTCCTAAAGCTGATTTTCAGCCTAGTAGTAATGATGTAGTAGAAAATGATCTGCCAACCAGTGATGATACCTTTATAACCAGAAGTAATAGCCTGGTTGAAGATGCTGCGTTTAGTGGAAATGACACTGTAATACAAGACTTAGTAATCAGCAGTGACAGTTTTATGAGTAATCTGTCGGTTGATGATAATGTCGCTGCTGATGTTGAGCAAGTGCCGGGTGATAAGACAGTAAGTAATGTCGGTAATGATAAGACTTTAGTTAAAAAACCAACGATGAGGGAACGGATTTCAAGAATATTGCAGGAAACAAGATTAGATGTGTTTTTAGATAGTGATAATGAAGAAAAAGCTATTGTTGAAAATCAGGAAAATAATATAGAAAACGACGTTTTTCTTGGAAATGATGATAACAGTGACGAAAATAATAATTCCGAAGAAATTAACGACGTTAACGATATTATCGAAGAAGCAAGGCGAGTGAGAGAGCAGTTAGCTTTGCTAATTAAATAGATTGGAGAGAGAGCCGTTGATAAAGCTTTATAAGAGTTTTATTTTATTAGCAATATTAATGCTTTTATGCAGCAGTGTTTACGCTGCTCCGATCACGTCACCGTTTGGTTGGCGCATTCATCCAATTACCGGCGAATGGAAGTTTCACTCAGGTATGGACATTGGATATGAAGAAGGCACTGCAATACCGGCAATGATGCCTGGTACGGTAGTATATAGCGCCTGGTATGACGGTTATGGATATACCGTCATACTTGAGCATGAGAATGGTGACCATACGTTATACGGTCATTGCAGCGCACTATATTGCAATTATGGACAGTACGTCGAAAAAGGTACTGTTATTGCTGCAGTCGGCAGTACGGGCTATAGCACGGGGCCGCATTTACACTTAGAGTACTGGCATAATAACCAATATACAGATCCACAGGTTTTATGGAATTAGATTAAAAGTACTAGAGATAAATAAAAGTCAGACTAAGTTGTATAAATGGAGCGCCATAAGCCCCGGAGAGGAAGCTGCGCGTAATGAAATACAACAGGAATCTGCTGAATGGAGGTTGGTACAGTGGCAATTATACTGGCATGCGGAAATAAAATAAGAATATATCAAGTAGAAAAAAGTAGAAGTACTTTGCAGTGTTCGTTCATTTCTGAGATAGATGCTGAGGCCAGCAAGTTGGGCGAATATGCTACAAATATGAATATTATTGAAGAGCTTGACGGCTATAGAAATGAAAAAATTTATTTTATCTTAACTCATGGAAGTGGAGTGCTGTATAAAACAGTAAGCATACCACTTGGAAGCTTGGATCTTGATCCAGATGAAGCTGCTTCTGAAGATGAAAGACAGCAAACACTATTGCTTTTAAAAAATAAGTATATACTTAGCGGCTATGATCCTAATGATTATGAAATCATGGTTGTCGATCGGACGATTGATGCCAATGTATATCTTACATTGGCGTTCGCGCCAATCAAGCTCATCAGCAGTATCATTGAGCTATGTAAGTATAATGAATTTGATTTGCTCGGGATAGTGCCGGACTTAAAGATGCTTAAAAAAATTATCAACTGTGGGGAAAGCCAGTATTTTATTGTTGAAAACAGCCGATGTACGTTAGTCACAGAATTAGGGCTGCTGATACTTAATGGTCTATATCCCCTTGAGCTGATGAAAGAATTTTTATTACAGGAAGCATCAAATATTTTTGAAAATAGTTATTTGCCTGGCCCCGTAATTAGTGATGAAAATATAGGTTCATGTTTGTTTTTGGGGACTGGAGCAGCTGACCGTTATGTAATGAACAGTGACATTTCGCTTGAAACTGCTGCCGCATTAGCAGTCCTTTACAATGAAAAAGAAGGGCAGGTGAATACAGATGGGATCGTTGAAAAGTTCAAACGATTTTTTACCAAAAAGTGAAATTGAGCGGACGCTCTATAACCGTAGAAAACCGATAATATTGCTTGTGATGGTAATGTTTCTGGTATTTAATCTTGTTGGCTGTGCAGTGCAAGGGCTGGCGATAGCTTATGCTGCCTGGGCTATCCAACCGGTGCAGATAGATCAGGAAAAGTATAATGATGCGCAAAAGCTAAATTTAGAGTTATCTCATAGATTCAGCCAACTTAAACTGGCTCGGCCGAATAATGTCAATGTTATCGCCACTTTAGCTGCAGTTACAAATGCAAAGCCGGCAGAAGTAAGTTTGACGGATATCAATATCGGTGCTGAGAAAACGATAATTACTGGTATTACGCAGAATCTGGATGTAGCCAATAAATATTGCAACGATATAGTTCTGCCTGGTAAGAAAACGCAAATAGACACAGTAAAAACAAATCAGGCAGGCAATACTGCTGCTAATACTGTTCCAATAGCACAACAGGGAAAAGAGATAAAATTTACCATTTCGATCCTAACAAAAGACAAAGGTGGTGACACCAAGTGATAGAACAGTTTATGGCAGACAACAGCGATTTTAAAAAGAAAATATTTGTCCTGGTAATCCTGATTATCCTGGCATTTTTTGGTTGGATTTTTTTAAACAGCTGCCGGATTACGGTTACAGAGCAAAAAGTAAAAGCGTATGAATTATCTCAACAGCAAGAAGCCTGGCTGCAGAATTTTGACTTTGAAGCCAACCAAAAGCTGCTCAGCAGTACTTTAGATCTTGTTCCGCTTGAAGAAATTGAGGCTGTGCAGCGAGGGCAGGTAGAAAAATTCAGGCAACACAATCTTAACCTAGTAAACATTCAAAACGGGATCGTAAAGCCGAAAGTGGTAAAAAAAGCTAAGAAAAATGCAAAAGAAAGGCAACTTGATTTTGTACAGTCGTCAGCAACAGTAACTGGAAGCTGGGATGATTTTATTGCCTGCCTGAACGAATTTGAAAAAGAACATTTAGTCATTATTACAGATTGCAAATTATCTAACGAAAAAACAGGTTTAATTCGTGCGGATATGCGCTACAGAGTCTATTACGAATAATGAAAGGAGCCTTCAAGATGATTAAAATCTCGCTGAGAACTAAGATGGCAGGAATATCATTCAGCTCAATTTTGGCAGTAGCTTTCTTTGGCCCGATGGTTTATGTGACCAGCCCTCAAATAAGCCCGCCTGGCAATCAGAATACAATAGACTTTTCAAAAATCAGCATAGGGACACCGGCTTTTGCTGCTGGTTCGCCATTTATGAACTCAGTCCCACAAGATGCTTTAACAAATGCTTCTGTTATGGCTGCGCCTGCAATACCGGGATCACCGATGGTACCGCAGATGCCGTCGATGCCAGGCGTACCAAATCGGCAAAGTGAGGTTTTGCAGGTCATCGGGGTATTGCCACCCAATGTAGTGATCTTACAAAAAGGCGGGCGGACGATAACCGCCAAAGCCGGAAGCACAACTGATTTTGGAACAATAGGAACAGTAAGTAGAAACGGCGCTGAAATCGACGGCGCCTGGGTTGAATTTTCAAGATGAAAGGGCGTATAAGATGAATTTTTTTAAACGTAAACAAAATATTGCGATAATATTGGCCGTAGCATTGTATGCTCAACCAGTTCTAGCTGCAGAAACCTTTGATGTTGATTTTGCACCGGGAACACCGATTGTGGATGCTTTACGCGGGATTGGATACCGTGCCGGAAAGAACATCGTAATCAACGGGGAGTTGAATGGAACAGTAGCCTTATCGCTCAGTAGTACTGATTTTGATAAAGCATTAAATGTCCTGGCCATGACTCATGGCTTTAACTATGAAGAAAAAGATGGTGTAGTGCTGATTTCGCCGTCAAAAACGATGAGCAGCATGAAAACCATACATCTGGATCATTTAGACCTTGACTTCGCCAAAAAGCAAATGGAGCTGATTTTCGACGAAGATAAAGTTATGGTCAATCCGGACACGAACACTATCACAGTAGACGGATCGACAGCGCAAATCTTGAAAGCAGAGACCGAATTAAAAAAACTCGATATAGCTCAGCCGCAGGTAAATATTAAAGCTACGGTGATCGAATTATCGAAAAATAAAGCAAGGGATCTGGGACTGAGTTTTTCGAGCAACAGCTGGAGTAAAGATACAGCTGTGAGCGGTTATGAGGGAGTAAAATTTGCAATAACTGCTGCACACGAAGAAACGTACAGTAAAGGAAATATTTTAGCCCGGCCGGATGTGACTGTTTTTAACGGCAGAAACGCTCATATCATGATGGGCGATAAGGTACCGGTGTTTACGTCAACCAGTACGTCTAACGATTCATCATCAGATAGCACAGTAAGCGTCGAATATAAAGATGTTGGCATACAATTGGACGTGCTGCCGAGAATAAACGATAAAGACAAGGAAACTATCACGATGCAGGTGAAGCCGACCATATCAGCAATATCCGAGTGGTCTGAAAGCGGTAATAACCGGGCGCCAGTAATTGCTACCAGAGAAGCAGAAACAATTCTCCGCGTTAGATCAGGAGAAACCATTCTTTTAGGGGGCCTCTTGAAAGAAGAAGAAATCGATAATATTAAGCAGATCCCGTTTTTGAGCAAGCTGCCTATTTTGGGAGAACTGTTCAAAAGCCGCAGTAAGAGCAAGAAAAATACTGAAATAGTAATAGCGATAACGCCGACTATCATACCGGATGTTGACGGAGTGCCGCAAGTAGAACTGCAAAAGATCTCGCCGAAATTGCACAGAGAATTAAATGAGAAACAAAGCGCGCCGGTGGAATCCAACTTGTCGAAAGAGCTGCAGGATAATTTAGATTCCGTCAATGCAGAGCTGAAGAAAAAGTTGGAAGAAAAAGAGGCTGAGAACGCCAAACTGAAGGAAGAAAATCAGAAAACAAAAGAAGAAAGTAAAAAAGCGAAAGAAGAATTATCGAAGTCCACTGAAATCATGAAAAAATTTATTGAAAAAGCAAAGAAAAATAGATAGGAGAGAATGAATTGGTAGAACTTCAAAGTTTAGAAATGAACGAAAACCTGGCACAGTTAGAAATAGAAACCGATGTTCTGCTGCTTATTGATAAAGATTTTGCATTGGTTCGGAATCTAGTGCCATATAAATTTGATGAAGGAATACTTTATGCTGCAACAAACAAGCCGGAAAATATTTTGGAAACAGCAGATATTTTAAAGATTATCCAAAAAAAGTCGCCACAAGTAAAAAAACTATATATTATGCTGACTAATTATGAAAATATAAGTTCCGGCTGTATCAAAGCTTTTGGAGCCAATCCAGCGGCAGCGTCATCCGCACATTCTTATTTAGACAATAAAAGTAGCACTAAAGATGAAATGTCTACTGAAGTAACAAAATTAGTAGATAATATCATAGCAAAAGCTCGTAGTATGAAGGGCAGCGATATTCATATCACGCCGAGGGCTTCAGGAGCTTTAGTACAGTTTAGGATCAACGGACACCTGATTACGCCAGATTTTACAATCAGTGAGGCTGATAAAGAAATAGTTGTAAACCGTATTAAAAGTTTGGCAGAAATGGATACGGCTCAAAGCCATGTTGCTGCGGACGGCAACTTTTCGTTGAACGATATTGAGTTTCGCGTCAATACCTATCCTTGCGGAGAAACATACGGAGAAAAAGTTGATATTCGCCTGCAGGACAGCAAGAATAATCTGAAGCGTCTGGAAGATATAGGTTTTTCGGAAGCTGATCTAAATACCATGAAGGATATTGTTATGCTGCCATATGGTATCGTGCTGATGACAGGGCCTACTGGTCAGGGAAAATCAACAACGCTGTATGCTTGCCTTCGTGAACGCGGTTGTGAAGATAATGTCATCGTATCGGCTGAAGATCCAGTAGAGCAACGCATAGACGGTGCTACACAATCACCAATTAAGGTTAATACGGAAAATGAAAAACTTAGCTGGACATTTGAAAAAGCAATCCGGGCCATGATGCGCCAAGATCCGGATGTGATCCTGATCGGTGAGATTCGTGATAAGCCGACCGCTAAAGCAGCTATTCAGGCATCACAAACTGGACATTTGGTTTTTACTACACTGCATACTCGGAGTGCAATCGGTTCAGTACAGCGTATGATCGATATAGGTGTAGACCGTAACAGTTTTTTAGCCGAAATGGATGCCATCATATCACAGAGGTTAGTAGCAATAAACTGCCCGTACTGTTTGCAAAGAGTTGAAAGTAAATATAACAGGCTGCTGCGAGATAAAGATCTTGCCAGGCTGGAAGAAGGCCGGTACAGCTATAAATCTAATGGCTGCGATAAATGTTCGCACACTGGTATGGCAGAGAAAAGACTTCCTATTGTAGAAATTATAAAATTTTCTAACGAGCTGCGTGACTTTTTTAGTGAGAAACGCGGGCTAAATGAAACAGAAGCTTTTTTGCGCAAACGCGGTTACCGCAGTCTATGGGATAAAGGAATGGATCTTGTAGTTGAAAAGAAGCTGTCGCTTGACGAACTTTGCAGCGTTCTGACACCGGATGAAGAAATAGGTATGGCCAGTGATACTGAAGGAGCGGGTGAAGATTGATGATCCATATAATAAAACGTTGGTTGTATAAACCGACATATCTTGACTACTTTTCACTGTTTACACAGTTACAGGTATTGTTGGAAAGCGGTATCACGATCACGGATGCAGTAAACAAAACTGCTGCTGCGCAAAGCAACAAAGTACTGCGGGAATCATTGCTGCAGATCAGCAGAGAGATCCGTTCAGGAGTATCTACTGCTGCTGCTTTTAAAAATGCGAAAATTTTCCCTCCGGAGCTGCCAGCGATAATCAATGCTGGAGAACGTTCAGGCGAGCTTGCAAAAACCTTTGGAAATTTTTCAAATACGATGTGGTTGAAGACGACTTTGTATTCAAAAGTAAAAAATGCTTTACTTACCCCTAAAATAACTGCTGCGATTGGTTTCATCGTTTTTGCAGTATTTTCTCAGGCGGTTTTACCTAAGTATAAGCAAATGTATGCAGAAAGCAATATTGAGATGCCCAAAGTAGTAAATATTTTCATAACTGTTTCTGATTCTTTCTTTCATTACTGGTATCTTACAGCGTTGTTGATTTACGGATTATACAGGTTTTGTAAGTGGTTTTCCAGCACCAAACGGGAAAAAATAGACGGCTGGAAGCTGAAGCTATGGCTGTACAGAGATCTCCACAGACGTCTGATTGGGCATGAATTTACTAATAATCTGAGCCTGATGCACGGCGCCGGGATAGTGCCATCTGAAGCCTGCGAGATGATTGCGAAAATCGTATCTAACAGAGTTATGGGGCAAAATATTAGAAATGCCGGTAAAGCTATAACCAATGGTACCCCGCTGCCAACTGCCTTTAAAAAATATAACGATCAGGAAACATTCGATCCACTGCTGTTATCTTTCTTGGAAATTGGTTATGAAACTGGAATGCTGGCTTTGCAAATGGAGAAGATGTCTAAAGTTTACGAACTTGAAATTAATTCGCGGGTAGATTCTATAGGAACAAAACTGACTGTTATAGTCTTAGTACCTATGGGACTGTTTATTGTTGGATTGTACGCTATGAGCCTGATACCAATGCTTGGTTATTTTAATAAAATATCAGGAATTTAATTTCGCAAGGAGTTGTTCCCCATGAAAAAAAAAGTACATGCTGGTTTCTCTATTATTGAGATTATGGTAGCTTTGGGAATTGTCTTATCAATGGCTGTTGCGATTCTTCCAGTTGGAAATAACTATTTTGCGCTGGGCCGCAATTCATCGTCAAAAACCGGAGTAGCAACTCTGGCAACAGCAATCAGCCAATATAAGTTCGAGACAGGGGAGTATCCTCTAAATCTAAACAGCTTAACAGTCAGTAATGAACAATATGGCCCGTATATTTCGTCTGCGGCATTACGCGATCCCTGGAACCAAAATTACAACTATTCGTATAATGATAACTCTTTTGCTGTATGGTCCAACGGCCCCGATAAAAAAAATAATTCGGGAGGAGGTGTACCAGCAGCCTTTCAAGGCGATGATATCGGTGTTATTGGCCATTGATAAATTAAAATTATGATTGGAGAGATAAAAGGTGAACAACAATTTAGTATTACCAAAAATTTTTGATTTGAGAACTTATCATGACACGGCTACGACTAAAAAACGTAAAGGCTTCAGCATGGTTGAAATTATGCTGGCATTAGCCGTGATAATTGCGTTAGGCGTAGGCGCTTTTTTTGCATTTAACCAGGTACAGCAGATGCGTAAAATAGCGCAAATGAATTCAGACTTGGATGCTCTCGCACAAGGCTGTTTAGCGTATGAAGCAATGAATATCAATTCTCTGCCACCAGATTCACTGTCAGATCTTGTAAATGGACTTAGCGCTGACGAATCCGTTGATGGAACAGCTCATGATAATTTTGTAACTTCAACGAAAGCAGAAGATGGCTCTTTTACAGACCCGTGGGGAACAGAATATGTATACAGCCAATCAGATCGCACAATCTCCTGTACGCCGAACGATGCAAGTGGAGCTGCAATGGATCAGGTTACAAGAAATTTCTAATTATATTTGAGAATGGGGCGGCGTTAAGCCGCCTTATTTTAAGGAGGATAATATGACTGTCCACTGGAAAAAACAGACTACCCCCCCACAGTAGCCAAACCGCTTAATCGCTATCGCGGCAGCAGTTTGATAACAGTGGTGGTGGTTGCATCTTTGCTCGTCAGTCTTTTAGGACTGGTATTTACACAAATGATGCAGACAATGTTTTCCGGGCTTAATAGCGGAAATATTGCCATTCAAGCACAGCAATATGCTGCCAGCAAAGCAGAACTCATAAAACTTACTAAATATGATGATTTAACGGCTCAGCCTTTAAAGGATGTGCCTGATACTCAATTTCAAGATGAAGTAGAACTATCTACTGAAACCATAACAGATGATGATGTAAAACAACGTACAGTTACGGTAAGTGTCTATAAAAAGGGCGATAGCCTGGCCCGCGTTAAGCTGAAAATCCCACGATCCAGCATTGAAAAAGAAGAATCGTCCGGAGTACCGATAGGTACGATAATAGCCTGGGCATCAACAACAATGCCGAAAGATGGTGGTACCTGGCTTATTTGCAACGGGCAAAGCACTGCGGCTTACCCAGAGCTGCGGGCAATAGTAGGCAATAACGTGCCTGATTACCAGGGCGTATTTTTACGCGGGTATGGCAGTCAGATAAGTACGCACTATGGGGCTGTCACTCATTCTTCTGAAGCACTGGGAGTATTGCAAGGCGATGCTATCCGCAATATTACTGGTAATCACAGGCGTATAACGTGGCCTTCTAACAATAGATACACAGAAGGAGCCTTTCGCGTCGAAAATTATGGTACTTCGCAAGCGTGGACTGGTGGCAGTGAATCTGCAGTATGGCTATATTTTGATGCCAGCCGTGTAGTGCCAACAGCAAATGAAAACCGGCCCGTAAATAAGGCTGTATATTGGCTCATAAAAGCAGCCTGACGATTAGCCATTTCTTGAAATTTTAAATCAGGTACCCTGAGCTGTTAGCTGGAGGGTATATATGAAACGAATCATAAATTTCAATCAGGAAAAAACAGCCGCACGCTGTCGCGGCAGCAGTTTAATATCAATAGTAGTAATTGCATCACTGGTTTTCAGCATTTTAGGCTTAGCGTTCACACAAATGATGCAAACGACGTTTTCAGGTCTGAACAGCAGTAATATTGCCATTCAAGCACAACAATATGCTGCCAGCAAAGCAGAACTCATAAAGCTGACCAAGTATGAAGATCTCGAAACGCAGCCTTTAAAGGATGTACCTGACACCCAATTTCAAGATGAAGTAGAACTATCTACTGAAACTGTAAATGACGATGATATAAAGCAGCGTACAGTCACGGTAAGTGTTTATAAAAAGGGCGATAGTCTGGCCCGCGTTAAGTTGAAAATCCCACGATCCAGCATTGAAAAAGAAGAATCGTCTGGAGTGCCGATAGGTACGATAATAGCCTGGGCATCAACAACAATGCCGAAAGATGGTGGGACCTGGCTTATTTGCAACGGACAAAGCACTGCGGCTTACCCAGAGCTGCGGGCGATAGTAGGCAATAACGTGCCTGATTACCAGGGCGTATTTTTACGCGGATACGGTAGTCAGATAAGTACGCACTATGGGACTGTAACTCATTCTTCTGAAGCCTTAGGGGTTTTACAAGGTGATGCAGTCCGGAATGTTTCAGGATCTTTCCCAATGGGCGTAGACTCCTGGAGCGGGTATGACGGGGTATTTTACCAGGGAAGCCATCCAAATCATCTTGTTGGTGATGATGATGGCAATAAAAGTTATTCAACATATCTGGATCTCAGTAGAGGTACTCCTACAGCAAGTGAAATTCGACCGATAAATAAGGCTGTATATTGGCTCATTAAGGCAGCCTAAAAGGAAGCGTGATAATTTAATGCTAGTAAGACTTGTTATATATTTGGCTATCGTCATGATTCTTGTTTCCGGAGGAAACATGATCAGTTCCCGCAGTATAAGAACATCTGTTAGTGATAAGACTCTGCTGACTCAAACGGCACAATTAGATAATGCTTTAGTCAAATATTATGCAACTCACGGAGAACTGCCAGAAAAACTTTCAGATGATTTTTTTGAATTAATGGGACTTCATGGTTTTTCTGCTGAAAGTTTTTCCTACACAATGAAAGAGCGCAGTTTCACATTAAAAACTAAGTATAGTACAGGAATTAAGGAGTCCCCTTACTCTAATAAAACTTTACCGTCAACTATCGATGATTCAACGAGTGAAAGCGGATAAAAAGAAGATAACAGATATGGAAATAGTTAATTTTATATTACAGATAATAATGATAATTTGGTTTCTAACAATATCTTACATTGATTCAAAAACACAATATATCTATGATAGAGATATGATTGGGTTGTTTATTACCGTGATGGTTTTTCAAGCCTATAACGGCAATTTTAGTAGCGCAATAATTGGAGGGGGTGCAGCTGCAGCAATAGGCTTTCTAATATACTGGGTTGCTTACAGAGTCTATCAGGAAGAAGCTTTTGGTCTTGGTGATGTTTACCTGTTGGGGATATTAGGATGTTATTGGTCTTGGCCGCAAATCCTCCATTTTCTTTGTTTTGCTTTCCTGCTTGGTGGTATTATCGCTGCAATAGCGTTGATGGTAACCGGTAACAGGAATTACCGTCTTGCTCTTGGACCGATCTTTATTTTCGCTATTCCATTGTATTATTTGTGTAATAAACCAACAATTCTTATGATTTTTTCAAAAATTCTTCAATGAAATTTGCTTGTAAGCGCTTTTTTAAAGCTAAAGGTATTAAACTAAGCGGTCTTTTATTGGTCGGCTTTAAAACGAACAATCAAATCAAATATTTTTAGAAATTAGGAAAAGTGTGGTGAAAAACTCATTTGCGAAGGAAATATTTATTTTGGGAAAATCTACAACAAGAATTTAAGTGTTTTATATTTTACTGTTTGCTATTTTCGCTTTTTAGATTGAGTTTTATTATTGTTTTTGATCAATCTTCAAATATCGAAGAAATCATGACAACTCTTTGGTATGGTTTTAGGCTCAGCTTGAAAACGGCCGGAGCTATAATGCTGCTGAGTTGCGTATTATGTATGCTGCCACAGTTAATATTTTTACGCTGGCCGGCGAATAAGATCAGGATAAGATGGCACTACCTGGTGATAATATTTTTTACTATCTGCTTTGCTACCAGGCTGACGTATTACACAATCTTTAATAACGGCTTTGATATGATGATCATTAATGGCCTGTACGATGACAAATGGGCAATTTTAATTACAGCCATTCAGGAATACCAGTTATTGCTGAAGCTGCCTGCAGCTATATTAGGTGGAATTATTTTAGCTCACCCGCTGAAGATGTGGTTAAAGAAAAAAACGTATAGCGGCCGATATTTGATGCACTCAAAAGCAGCAACCATACTTGTTATAGTCTTCCTGGCAATATTTTGTGTTTTTGTCCGTTATGGTGGCGCTTTTAATTATGAGAAAAGTATAAATTGGGAAAGTGCCAACCGTTTGAAATCGCATCTTCTTAATGAAGCTGTTCTTGATGATGGACAGGCTCTGTATCGCGTCAGATCTTATTATAAACGTTTGCCTAAAACGGATATTGAAATTTCTCCGGAGGATCTCAGAAATTCCATATTATCTGCAGGTGGAAATCCTAATGCAGACGGTATTGATCAGGCATTCTTTAAGCAGGTGCAGAGCAAAAAATTACCAGGTAAACCGCGCATGGTTTCATTGATTATTGGGGAAAGCTTTCCTTTATGGCCTTTTCTGCCGGAATATCAAAGTTTAGGTTTGGTTGACAAATGCTTAAAGATTCAGCAATCGAAGAACAGTATCCATACAGAAGCAATGCTTGCTCATGGCTCCGGAACTATGACTACTGTTAATGGTTTTATCACAGGATTACCGGCAATAGATCTTCATGAAAATTATCGGCAGGAAAGTTTTCGCAGTAAATATGCTACCGGTATCGGAAGTATAATGAAATCATTAGGCTATAAAACAGTATTCTGGTATGGTGGTTTTGATTCTTGGCAGAATATCAAAAAGTTCGTAAAGGCTCAAAACTTCGATGAATTTTTCGCTGCAGGTGATTTTAAATATAAAGGCGGAAATGCGTGGGGCTGTCCAGATAAAGTTCTTTTTCAACAGGTAGAAAATTATTTGAAGGGATGCGATCCTAATGAAAAAATCTTCAATATAATTTTAACAACCAGCAATCATCCTCCGTATAGCATTGATATACAAGCCGAAGGATTTGACGTTAAAGCTGTACGAAAAAAATTGCCGGCAACTATTGCCGGTGATGACAAAACTATGCGGGAATTAGGGCATATTTGGTATACAGACCAGGTTATAGGTGATTATGTAGCGCGTTCAAAAAAACTTTATCCTGATGCGTTATATTTGATTACTGGAGATCACGCCGAACGCTTTTCATTTGCCAGCGAGGTTGATCATATAACTTATTCTGCTGTTCCCTGCATTATTTATGGATTTGGCATAAATAAATTTTTATTAGATGAGCCTGCATATGGCTGCCATATGCAAATTATGCCAACTTTGGCAGAGCTAATTGGTGAACCGGGAACAATTTACAGCAGTATGATGCCGAGTCTTTTTGATTTATACCAAACTAACTCAAAACCTGTATTTAACTATAAATTTTGGATTGATCGCTCTTGTAATGATGTGATAAAAGAACTCCCGGCAGACAACAAATATCAATTGCAAATCATAGCAATGAAAAGAATTGCTGCATATAGAGTTCTAAATGGCAATAATCAAAATTAACTTATTTTATAAGTTTCTCTGATATTTTTTATAAATATTATGACACAAGGAGCAACGTTGATGATAATCATTCTTGTCTTATTAATAATAATATTATTATATTCTACATTATATTTCCGTAAGCGTTACCGGCAACATTGGTTGTTGGCTTATGATTACATGTATTTATATAATTCGATAAAGAGAAAATGTAATGTAAATGAACCTCCTTCATTTGATGATGCATTTCGTAGATATCTGATTAAATATTATGGCATTTCTAGTAAATCTATGATGCACAGAGAACAGGAATTAATTTCTGATATTCAGCAGCATCAGTCTATATTTAATGAAAAATCGCATTAATATGTTGATTGAGTGGTCATGATATGAAAAATAAAAAAATTTATATAACTTCTTTTGTTATACTACTTTTAATGATATTGCTGATGAATAGTGCATATGCTTTTTCTGGAGAAGTAACTTCTGTATATGGTTGGCGTATCCATCCTATTTTTGGTATTGGAAAGGGGCATGAGGGAGTTGATATCGCTGTTCCTACTGGAGTTGGCGTACCATCGCTGGCGACTGGCACTGTCGTCTACAGTGGTTGGTGTGGTGGATATGGATATTTTATATCTGTTCAGGATGCCAATGGTGTATGCTGGAATATGGGGCATAATTCTCAACTACTTTATCCAGTTGGTACACACGTTGTACAAGGGCAGGTAATTGCTATATCAGGCAGTACGGGTAATTCAACAGGCCCGCACGTTCATGTTGAACGCAGATTACTTGATGTTTTTGGGGATACTACAGATCCGCTTGATTATATTGCTAGTCAGTGGGATTTATCAGGTTGGGACCCGAATAATAGTACTGGGGTATTTGGTAATATTGTTCCAAATATTGATTTTGATTTCAGTAATTATTTTGCTCCGAGCGAAGAGCTGCTGAAGGCAACCAAGAAAATTCTTGAATCACTAAAGCCTGCCTTGGATTTTGCATCAGAAAATTTAGTAGAATTAATGATAAGTTTGTTTGTAATCGATTTGGCTGTTTATTTACTTGCAGGTGTTCTCGGAGTTCTGCCTATTAAAGATTTTTCAGAGTTGATACCCAAAATAATGCGTTATGGGTTCTTCTTTTGGCTGCTGCAGAGCTGGCATTGGCTAGTGTCGAATATGTTTGTACCTATGATCGAAGATATTAGCAGTACATATTCTGGACAAGCCTTTTCTGAAAGCAGTTTCTTGCAGTTTGAGGCTTTTTTCACGTCTGTAACACACCTTATTAAGCCTTTTTTACACATAAACGAACAGTTTTCATTTCTTACTCAGCTACTACTTATGATATTAGTTCCAATCATTTTAACGCTGTGCCTGTTTGTGACCTTCTACATGGTGTATAAGCTTGTTGTTTTTTATATTATGTGCGTATTCGGGGCATTGGGTATTCCATTGATGATATATTCTAAAACAGAGTATTATGGTAAAAATCTTATTTCAGCAGTTTTTACGGCTATCTTTGATTTGATAGTATCAGCCTTTATTTATTCGATTGTGATAAATACTTTGAACGGATTTGAACCACTAACAGCAGATAGTGTTGCTACGTTTGTAGTATTTGTACTAGCGTTTACTTTTTTAGTATGGATGGTACCAATCTTATCTACTCGGGTCACAAAGCATTTTAATGCGCTTCTCAACAATTAGGCTATATAACGTATATACATTATATATAGTATTTAATGTATATAACGTAAATAACTTATATACCAAAAGGAGCAGGTAAAAATGAAAAAGAAAAAAGTCATAATCTCGATAACTGCGGGCTTGCTGTCTATGATTATTGCAACGTCTTTTGCAAGCGCAAAATTTCGTGGTGGTTCTGTGATCGATGTAGCGCGAGTGGCTAAAGAAACTCAGAAAGTTGTTGAGGAAACTAAAATATTATCAGAAATAACAACGCTGCGAGATCTGCAGGAAGAATTTTTTGGATTCATTGATGATCTTGGTCAAGTAGAAAAAGAAGTTTTGACAGTCGTCAAGGAAGCTAATATATTATCTAATAGCGTTAATGGTATAATCGGAGCTGAGAATACATACCAGGCGAAGGTTGAGAACTTGTATAGCATTGATTTTTTGAGTGATAAATATGGTAATACTCCTGAAGCCTGGAAAGCTAATCACGCAAGATTGTCTGAAGCGTATGAAAAGGAATATAAAAATTCGGTTGATGTGGCACAAAAATCAGCAGATATAAGCAGTAGGATCGAGCTGCAACGTGATAAGATTTTGAATGATTATTCTAAAGGTGTCATAAGTGAGAAGCAGAAAGAACTCATGCTTAAAGGTTTACTTGCAACAAGTAAAAATACTAATGCTATGTTAAGTAACCAGGTCATGGTCAATGCTATTACTGACGATATGCGGACCAAGACTAAGGAAAAATTAACCGACGCTCAGCAACAATACCATTCATTTGGTTTTATAAGTGCTGATGATCAGAAACATAAAAAAGCCATTGAAGAAAACAAAATAACAGAATTGCCAAAATAAAAAGGCACTATTACAGTGCCTTTGCGGTTAGGGAATATTACGTTTTTGGGTTTATATAGTTGTATCTGCTCAATTAAACTTAAAGCATTTTTTCTTGTAATAGTTTTAAAAGTGTGGTAAAATACCACAAAGAGACAGTCGATGCTGGCACGTCGGCTCTCCCTCAAAATGAAAAAAGTGAAAGGAAGCCGCGTACGCAGTATGCGGTTTCTTTTTATCTTACGCTAATTAGCGGGATAAAACGATAACAGCAATCAGAGTTCCGAAAGCGATCATCAAGGACAATGCTTCAAAAACTGACATACTATCACCCCCTGACGAGCAGAGGAAACCGACACATCGACTGTCTGAGGGTTATTATAGCATAAGTTATTATAAAAATAAATGTGACTGTGATCGAAAACAGATTTGTTTGAGCGGTAAAAATC